>Ga0316206_1001756_pt1 | contig 17341 bp, 13 predicted proteins | sample 6monthpyrite_MG_FD_204942 | JGI IMG/M metagenome (GOLD analysis project Ga0316206, IMG submission 204942) | Microbial mat bacterial communities from mineral coupon in-situ incubated in ocean water Damariscotta River, Maine, United States -... | ecosystem: Environmental > Aquatic > Marine >... | reverse complement strand
CTAAAGAAAATCCGGATAAGGCTGGCAAGCCGACATCAAATGATACCGATTTATCTCATGAAGAACTTATTGCCATTCTTGATGGCATGCAAGACACTTTTTACAGAACCGATAATGAAGGCTCGCTGGTATATACTTCCAGGTCAGCAGAGCATCTGTTGGGTTATACAGTTGAAGAGCTTCTCGGCACGAAACTGTCAGACTTGTATGTGGATTCTGATGGACGGGAAAAATTTATTGCCGCTCTCAAGGAGTCAAAGGGAAATATAAAGGCCTATGAATCCCCGTTGCGTCACAAGAATGGTCAGTTCGTATGGGTATCAACCAATGCTCATTTTTATCGCGGAGCGGATGGCGAGATACTGGGTGTCGAAGGTACTACGCGTGATGTGACGGCGCGTATTATGCAACAGCAAGAGCTCAATCGCCTGAAAAGTACTCTGGATAAAACGCTTGATTGCGTATTTATGTTTGAGCCTGTGACGTTAAAGTTTTTTTATGTAAATGAAGGAGCGATACAGCAGGTCGGATACAGCGCAGAAGAACTGCTGCAAATGACGCCATATGATATCAAGCCTGAATATACCGAGGCGAAATTTCGCAAGGTGGCAAATTCCCTGATCAAGGGGCGCAATGCTTCACTGACGTTTGAAACCATTCATCGCCACAAAAAAGGGCATGAACTTCCGGTAGAGATCTTTCTTCAGTACATAAAAACAGAAAATGAGCCGCCGCGTTTTGTGGCTATCGTACGTGACCTGAGTGAGCGAATGGAGGTGCAGGCAAAATTACGTCACCTTGCGCACTATGACTCACTTACTAACTTGCCTAACCGACTATTATTCACGGATCGTCTGGAGCATGCTCTGGCTCGTCATACCGAAGAAGGGCAGGTGGCTATTTTATTTCTTGACCTGGATCGCTTCAAGGTGATTAACGATACTCTGGGTCATGCGACTGGAGACAAGGTGCTGCAGATGCTGGCTGAGCGCATAAGCAAATGTGTGCGTAATGAGGACACACTGGCGCGCCTGTCAGGCGATGAGTTCGCCATCATTCTGGAAAATATGCAGTCGACTGAAGAGGTGATAACGGTAGCCCGAGATGTTCTGGAGGAGCTGGTGAATCCCTTTATAGTCGAAGGGCGTGAATTGTTTATCACTACCAGTATAGGCATCAGCATGTCGCCTGACGATGGTGAGGATTCGCAGACTTTATTAAAGAATGCAGATATTGCCATGTACCGTGCCAAGGATCTGGGACGAAACACCTATCAATTTTTTTCAGCGGATATGAGTGCCAGGGCTTTCGAGCGCCTGAGTCTTGAGACAAGTTTACGCTACGCGCTTGAACGCGATCAGTTCAAGCTGGTGTATCAGCCACAAGTGGATATAGTAACAGGTAAAATTATGGGAGTTGAGGCGCTGTTACGCTGGCAGCACCCTGACCTTGGCATAGTGGGTCCGACTGATTTTATTCCCATACTGGAGGAGGCCGGGCTTATAGTCGCTGTGGGTGAATGGATATTGTATAAGGCATGCACTCAGGCAAAGTCATGGCAGGAAAAATATGATGCAGACCTGCGTATTGCAGTCAATCTTTCCGCACGACAGTTCAATGATAGCGGTCTGATTTCTATGGTTGAGTATTGTCTTATGAGAACAAAGTTGCAGCCCCGGAGTCTGGAACTGGAAATTACCGAAAGCGTCATCATGCAGGACAATAAATGGACTGGCGAAGCTTTTCAAGCGTTTGAGAATATGGGAGTCAGAATTGCGCTGGATGATTTCGGTACGGGTTATTCTTCATTGAGCTATCTTAAACGATTTCCGATTGATACGATTAAAGTGGACAGGAGTTTTATTCGTGATGTGATCACAGATATGGATGACGCTGCCATTGTGTCGGCTATTATCGCAATGGCTAAAACCCTCAAGCTGGATGTTGTGGCGGAAGGTGTCGAAACAAATGAACAATTAGAATTTGTTACGGTACAAGGTTGTCATTCGATGCAGGGTTACTTGTTTAGTGAACCGCTAACACCAGAAAAGATGGACAAGCTATTTGCCAGTCACAAATAACCTGTCATATAAAAAAATTCGTGAGCAGATAAAATATTCCGGGGCGCTTATCATTTGTCCCTGCCTTTAATCTTGAAAAAAGAGCATAACAGATGAATGAGAATCTGGCAGTTTTTCTGAAAAAAAATTCTTATTAATAAAGCCAATGAATTTCACTAACAATAATCACTCGATTCACAGAAAAAGAGATAAACCTCTTGGTCTGCTTGAACTTATTGCGATTGCCCTTGGTGGAATGGTGGGGGGTGGCATTTTCACCATCCTTGGCATCTCTGTCTCTCTCATAGGTGTTTTTACACCCGTCGCAATTCTTATTGGTGGAGTGATTGCTTCTCTGGCTGCCTATTCGTACGTCAAACTGGGTGTTTACTACAAAGATGAAGGGGCTACCTATTCATTTTATAAGAAAACTTTTCCACATTCGCCATTTGCAGCATCATTAATAGGTTGGTGGGTTGTATTCGGTTATATCAGCACGCTGGCACTCTATGCTTATACTTTTGCCTCTTATGCTATCAGTGGTTTTGCTTTTTCTGATAGCGAGTGGTTACGAAAGTTGATTGCAGGTTGCGTGATACTTACTTTTGCACTTATTAATATCCTGAGCGTTAAAGGTATGGGTAAGATAGAAGATATGATGGTTTATGCTAAACTTGTAATTTTGGCTGTCATTTCATTTGTGCTAATTAATAACAGCCAGTCAACTCTTCCCCAGTTATTCCAGAATAACAATGACACAAGCTTAATCTCTATTTTAATAGTGGCTTCGATTACATTCGTGGCCTATGAGGGGTTTCAACTTGTCATCCATGCTGTTAATGAAATGGAAAAGCCCGAAAAAAATATTCCTTTAGCAATCTATTCTGCGATATTCCTCGCAATACTTATTTACGTGGTCATCTCTCTGGGTGCCATATTGGCAATTCCATTTGATGAAATAATACAAAATAAGGAATATGCACTTGCTGCAGGTACCGGTAATATTTTTGGCCATTTCGGAACAGAGCTTGTAATTCTGGGTGCGCTTCTGGCTACCAGTAGTGCTATTAGCGGAACATTATTTGGAGCGTCAAGACTGATGGCTGTTATAGCTAAAGATGGCTATCTACCGGGAATGCTTGATAAGCGGATTAATCATATACCCGTTAACGCCATCATTACGATGTCTACACTTGCATTTATTCTTATACTCGCTGGTAGTCTGGAAGTTATTCTTGAGTTTGGCAGTGTGACGTTTTTATTAGTTTCATTACTGATGGCATCTGCGAATTACAAGATTCGTGATCTGACTAATTCATCACGAGCCCTTACTGTTATTGCTTTCATGGTGTTAATGTCAGGCACGATATTGATTTTGTATTATGAATTTACCCATCAATTGCTTCAGGTGTTTTTCATTGGTGGTTTATATATACTGTTAACACTTGGATCATGGTTGTATTCAAGAGGTAAGGTGCATCATATTAATAATTGATATATTGCTGTATCCGACAAAATCATTACGGGGCAATTTAAATTCTGTTTGAATCACGCTCCCAGACGTTCAGAAACCTTTTTGGCGGCATCTTTCACCAGTTTTACCCATTCTTCTTTACGCCGTTCAATCGGAGCTGATACAGATAAGCCTGCAATAACATTTTTGCTGTCGTCATAAATTAATACACCAATACAACCCACACCCTCTTCTGCTTCTTCGTTATCATAGGCAAAACTCTGTTCGTGTACCTTGTGAACTATGTTGATCAGCTTATCCTCGGTGGTGATTGTATGTGGAGTGTAGGATTTGAGCCCTGTACGTCTGGCATAGGCGTGAATAAAAGTATCGCCAAGATCAGCGAGCATCAATTTACCTACCGCGGTTACATGTAGCGGGGCACGGCTGCCAATAACCTGTTCGACCCGCATCATACGATTGGGTGTGACGCGTTCTATATAAATGACTTCATCACCTTCACGCACGGTGAGATTAACGGTTTCACCGATGGCATCACGCAGTGCTTCCATGATGTCTAACGCCTGCTCCCTGAGGTCAACGCTCCGACGTACCTTGCTTGCAAGGCGCACCAGTTTATTACCGAGCGCGTAATGACCGGCTGTATCCTTTTCTACAAAGCCGGCTTCCATTAAAGCACCGAGAATACGAAAAGCGGTGGATGGGTGCAGTCCGCTATCGGCAGAGAGTATTTTCAGGCTGACGGGATCTTTATATTGGCTAATAGCATCCAGCAGGCTGGCACAACGATCAATGACTTGTATAGATGACATAAGACCTCATATTTCGCATAGTGAAAACGATTGTGTATTGTAAAATTATAAAGTCTAAGCTATGGTTTACACAAGTACTAAATAACAGCGGTGGAAAAAATAAGAACACCGCTTTTTATTGGCAGTTAAATTTCATATTGTGAAATATAACTGCAATGTGAAAATATTAATTAATAAACTTTGCGAGGGTAGGCCCATGAGTAGCAACAATTCAAGTATTCCGGCTTTTTGTCAGGGTATTCAGCACTTCGGTGAGAAGTGGCCTGATTTTGACAAGCATGCAGCTCAGGCAGTTATTGCTGAAGGCCAGAGTGCCATTGGTAACAGCGGCGATGACAGTAGTGTTTACCAAACTTTACTGGCGGCAGATGCGTTGCGCTATCTGACCCTTCAGGTCACAGGCTCGAAGGGTAGCGGTCATCCCGGCGGTTATGCCTCCAGTGCAGATGCGCATGCCTCTTTAATGATGCTCGGACACACTAACGTTGTGACTGAGGTAGGTCATCACGCGCCCGGTTTTTATTCCTCTATGTTTCTCGATTCGTCGCTTGAAGAGATGGGCATTAACAATATGGATGACATGATGGCGCGTTTCCGTGAACAACATGGTTTGCTGGGTCATCTGTCTGGCGCAATTCCGGGCCTGCTGGCACCGGCGGGTCCACTGGGGCAGGGTCAGCACTTTGCGATGGCCGGCGCTTACCTGCATCGCGATAAACTGTTTCCGGTTACCATCGGCGACGGCGGCATGGGTGAACCCTATGTACTGAATTCGATGATGCACTTCCATACGGCTTATCCGGAAGTCACCAACTTTTTACCGTGTCTGATCTGGAATGGTTACTCGCAGGAACATCATTCCATGGTTTCATTACATGACAATGCACAAATGATCGATTACTGGACAGGCCATGGATTTGAAGAAGTGATTCTGATAGATGCAAAAGACTTTGATGACAGTGATCAGCAAGGTGCGTATGTTGACAGCAGTCATTTTTCTTTCACACAGCGTCTGGCATTTACCAAAGCGGTATTGCAGGGTGTGGATGCGGCGGCAAAGTCAGCCATGGGTGGTAAGTTGACAGCATTCATTATCAAGCAACTGAAAGGTACGGGTGTACATACCGTGGGTGCCAAGTCACATAATTTATATCCTGCTGACACATTGGATCAGCCGCATATCATTGACGGCCTGAAGCGTCGTGCGTTGCCGGCCGAAGCCTGGCAACTGGTGCGTGATAATTTACGCCGTGCCGGTGGTGGTCCTGCAGCGAAAACAGTGGTGACTGAAGGTGAGCTGGAATTTACGCCATTACCACAACTGAGCATGAATGAGTTTGCGAAAGGTGAAAAGGCCGTCCCTTCCACTGCGATGGGTGAACTGGTTGGTCAGGTTGGAAAATCGGATGAGCGATATGTTGTAACCAATGCGGATGGCAACGAAGCCTCGGCAATGAAAAACATTAACGATGCATTAAAAGTCCGTCACCCGACTCAGGACCCACTCTATAACCAGGAGCCTGACGGTCAGGTGTATGAGCCTTTGAATGAAGATGCCTGTGCCGGTTTTGCAGCAGGACTGGCGCTGTTCGGTTCGCGTTCTATCTGGTTATCGTACGAGTCCTTTGCGATCAATGGCTGGCCGATTATGCAGACGGTTGCTCAGGCCATGGCGGAACTGCGTCGTAAAACACCGTCGACGGTTTGTATGTTTACTGCCGGTGCGCTGGAGCAGGGTCGAAATGGCTGGACACATCAACGTCCGGAAATTGAAAATTATTTTGCTGCAATGATGCGTAATGGTAATTCCTATCCACTGTTTCCATGCGATGCGAATAGCATACAGGTAGCTTATGAATATGCTACAGCAAGCTATAACAAGAGTATGGTGATCATTGCATCGAAAAGCCCGTTACCAATATATATGAACCTGAAAGAATCACGTCAGGCGATGGAAGAGGGTGCAGCTACGATTTACGAATCGGAGTCGGGCAGTAAAGGTACGGTGGTCTTTGCGGTAACAGGTGACATGATCTTCTTGCCGGTATTTGAAGCCAAAGACAAGCTGGAAAGCGAAGGTTACAAAGTACGCATTGTTGCTGTTGTTAATCCTCGTCGCCTGTATCGTCCGACGGATATTGCCTGGGACACGGTTTCTCAACCCGATGGCAAGTTTATGGGTGATGATCAGTTTAATGCATTATTTGATGGTGATGCTTTACTGGCGGTTAGTGGTGGGCCGAGTGCAGCACTGGAGCCAGTCGTGCTTCGTACCCGTGCACCAAAACGCGATACATTCTGCTGGAAACGGGGTGAAACGACTGCAACACCTGCGGAGATAATGGCCTTCAATGGTATTACTGCCGAAGCAATGCATGCATGTATTAATGGTTTTTTTGCCACGAAATAACGTATCGCAGGTTAGCGGGTGAGAGTGTCTATAAGCGGAGTAAAATTAATGAGAAATATGCGATGAGCAAAACAAAAATCATTGTCCTTGATGATGACCCGACGGGTTCGCAGACGGTTCACAGCTGTCTGTTGTTGACTCGATGGGATGTTGAAACATTAAAGCAGGGTTTAACGGATACAGCACCTTTGTTTTTCGTGCTCACTAACACACGTGGCATGAGTGCGACTGACGCGGCCGATTTAACGCGTGAAGTATGCGTTAATTTACGCGAAGCACTGGATCAACTGGCCGCAGAGGGTGGTCATATTAATCCGCTGTTGGTCAGTCGATCCGATTCAACATTGCGTGGCCACTATCCGGTAGAAACAGATATCATCGCAGAAGAGCTGGGGCCGTTTGACGCGCATTTTATGGTTCCTGCTTTTTTTGAAGGTGGGCGTATTACCATCGATAGTATTCATTATCTGGTGATTGATGGTAAGCCGGTTCCGGTGCATGAAACAGAGTTTGCGCGTGACTCGGTGTTCGGTTATTCACACAGCTATCTGCCAGATTATGTCGATGAAAAAACCGCTGGTCGTATCCAGGCTTCACAAGTTGAGCGCTTTGTTTTGCAGGATGTTCGTGGTGATTCATTATCACGTCTGCGGGTATTGGAAGGTAATCAATGCTGCGTGGTGGATGGTGAAACTCAGGATGATCTTAATCATTTCTGTACTCAGTTGATGCAGGCGGCAGGAGAAGGAAAGCGTTTTCTTTTCCGCAGTGCGGCCAGTTTGTTAACTGCACTGGCACAATTGCCAGCGCAACCGGTTGCGGCAGAAAAAATGCGCAAATATGTTCATGATAATAAAGCAGGCGCTGTTATTGTGGGCTCACACGTGCAAAAAACCACGCTGCAATTAAATCATTTGTTGCAACAGGAAGGGATACAAGGCATTGAAATTGATGTCGCGAAAATTGCCGGGCAGCGTGATCAGTTACTTGCGGGAATTATAGCAAATGCAGAAGTGTGCCATGCAAAAAATATAACACCTGTAATCTATACCAGTCGTGCTGAATTACAGTTTGATGATCAGCAAGCACGGCTTACCTTTGGCGAACAGGTGTCTGCTTTTTTAATGGATGTGGTAAGAAATCTGCCAATGACGACAGGATTTTTGATCAGTAAGGGTGGTATTACCTCAAATGATGTACTGAGTGATGGTCTGGCACTGCGTACTTCGCGGGTCGTCGGACAAATTCTCGCTGGCTGTTCGGTCGTGCGCTGCCCGCAAGACCATCCACGCTACCCTGGCATGCCAGTGGTTATATTTCCCGGTAATGTGGGTGATGATCAGGCACTGTCGACGGTATATCAGCGCATGAAGCCAATAAGTTAAATACCCATATTGCAATACTATATATTGCGCTCCGTATATATAGTGTACTGATCGTAGTCAGGCTAAACTCCAGGTATACCGAATGCAAGCTGCACGGCTCATTCTCTGTGAACTAACGTCGAGCCAGGCAAACAGACTCTTTTTTTTTGTGTAAACTCAGGCGGGCTAGAAACCGAGTTTGTCGCTTTTTGAGTATTAAACAGAGTAGAGGTCCGTGCTGGAAATAGCGCCATAATAAGATAATTACAATATTAGAAAATATCGAAATAATAATATACCCCCATTATTTATTGCGCCATTAAAAACTATTGTTCAATTACTGGCAAAGTTAGCCACTTTTGACTTGGCTCTCGTAGTCGCTTGAGATACACTGTCGCCGTTTTAACCATAAATGTAAATGACGCTACCCACCGTCCCGTGTTAAATGGGCAGTAAAGGGGGGGAGATGTGTGCAGATTTGCCGCATTTAAAGCGCCTATTCGTTTGAGTGGTTGAAGTCTCGAGTAAGGTTGCCGGTGCGAATGCACCCCCCCTGCTCTTCATGATTATAAACGATAGAATATAAACCGAGGAAGTGTAGATATGTTCAACACCAACCCCTTCTCTGCAATAGAAGCGCTGATTTCTCCCGAGATTATGCAGGGCTACATTATTTTAATGGCTGTCCTGGTATTCCTGGGAACTGTGCTTGATATGATGCACAAGAAAAGTGCCAAATACTTTTTCATGGATGCTGAAAAAGCTAAAAAGAACGCAAAACGTACAGTAAGTTCTGGTGAAAAAGCCGGTCTTGCAGTTGCTACAATTGCTAACGAAGTATTAACTTCAGGTGAATTCTGCAGTATGAAGCGTAGAATTTCTCACCTCTTCACTATGTATGGCTTCGTTCTCTTTGTTGGTACAACAGCATTGATGATCTTTGGAGTAGGTGCGGGTTCCAGTACTTTGCCAATGTTATGGCATGTGGGTGCTATCATGCTTTGTATAGGTGGTTACTGGTTCTGGTTCTCTATCCGTGTTGACGTAGCGGCAGAGGGTACCAAGTGGTATCACCTGGTTAAGGCTGATATCTTTATCGTTTCCTTGTTCACAACAGCAACTTTTGCGTTGATCTGGTCTTACCTGCAATCTAAAGGTGCGACAGGTGCAGTAAGTGATATGGGCTTGACGACTTTGTTCTTCATATTTTTCATCACTTCGAGCACGGTGCTTTTTGGTAGCGTATTCTGGTCCAAGTTTGCGCATATGTTCTTCAAGCCAGCGGCAGCATTTCAAAAGCGTATTGCTCATGCAGATGGTTCAAATTTGAATTTACCACAAGATTTCGATCTGACAGATCCTGCAGTGCAAGCAAGATTCCCGGATATTCCAGAATATATGGGTAAGAATCCACCCAATATGGGAGCTGGTATCAGACGTGAGTCACCAAACCACTACTAACATTAACTTAACTATCTGAATTAGTATAAAAAGAGAGAATATTATGCCTACTTTTGTATATATGACTCGTTGTGATGGTTGTGGACAGTGCGTTGATATCTGCCCATCAGACATTATGCACATCGATAAAACATTACGACGTGCTTACAACATTGAACCTAACATGTGCTGGGAATGTTATTCCTGTGTAAAAGCTTGTCCTCACCACGCCATTGACGTTCGCGGTTATGCTGATTTCGCCCCATTGGGTCACTCAGTACGTGTGCATCGTGATGAAGAGAAAGGCACCATTGCATGGCGCATCAAATTCCGTAACGGTAAAAAAGACATGGAGTTATTGGCTCCTATTACGACCAAGCCCTGGGGTGAGTGTATTCCGAAATTAGCCGGAGAAGCAGCACCAGGTAAAGAGATGGTTGACAGCGAATTGTTATTTAACGAGCCTAAGTATGTTGCTATGAATGACAGTGCTTTACCTACGCTGGAATCAAATGGCTTGGAAATTAAAGAAGGGGTGTACTACTGATGGGCTACAAGACAATAATTGAAGACGATATCGATATCCTGGTAGCGGGTGCGGGCCTTGGTGGTACCGGTGCTGCATTTGAGGCAAGATATTGGGGCAAAAACAAGAAGATCGTTATTGCTGAAAAAGCAAACATCGATCGTTCTGGTGCGGTAGCCCAGGGTCTGTATGCTATCAACTGCTACATGGGTACGCGCTTTGGCGAAAACAACCCTGAAGATCACGTACGTTATGCACGTATCGATCTTATGGGTATGGTGCGTGAAGACCTGGCCTTTGATATGGCACGTCACGTTGACTCGGCTGTACATCAGTTCGAAGAGTGGGGTCTGCCAATCATGCGTGACACCAAGACGGGTGCTTACTTGCGTGAAGGTCGCTGGCAGATCATGATTCACGGTGAATCATACAAGCCTATCGTTGCTGAAGCGGCAAAGAATTCTGCTGACAAGGTATTCAACCGTGTTTGTGTTACTCACCTGTTAATGGATGAGTCTAAAGAAAACCGTGTTGCGGGTGCTGTAGGCTTTAACGTACGTACAGGTAACTACCACGTATTTAAGGCGAAGACAGTCGTTTGTGGTGCTGGTGGTGCTTCTAACATCTTTAAACCACGTTCAGTGGGTGAAGGTGCTGGTCGTGTTTGGTACGCACCATGGTCATCAGGTTCAGCATATGGTCTTATGATCGAAGCTGGCGCGAAGATGACGCAAATGGAAAATCGTATCGTACTGGCTCGATTCAAAGATGGTTACGGTCCTGTAGGCGCATACTTCTTGCACCTCAAGACGTACACGCAAAACTGTAATGGTGAAGAGTACGAATCAAAATGGTTCCCGGCCCTGCAGGAAATGGTTGGTAAAGAATACCTGGACCCAGAAGCGTCGCATGCGACACATCGTCCGATTCCAACTTGTCTGCGAAACCACGCAATCATTAACGAAGTTAATGCAGGTCGTGGTCCGATTCACATGGTTACTATGGAAGCCTTCCAGGATCCTCATCTTGAAGAGATTGGCTGGCATAACTTCCTGGGCATGACCGTTGGTCAGGCGGTACTTTGGGCTGCAACAGACGTAGATCCTAAATACGAAAACCCTGAATTAACAACTTCAGAGCCATACGTAATGGGCTCACATGCAACAGGTTGTGGTGCATGGTGTTCAGGTCCTGAAGATGTATCACCAGATGAATACTTCTGGGGTTATAACCGTATGACGACTATCGAAGGTCTGTTTGGTGCGGGTGATGCAGTTGGTGGTACACCACACGCATTCTCATCAGGTTCTTTCACTGAAGGTCGTCTGGCTGCCAAAGCTGCTTGTAAATACATCGACGATGGCAAGGCTGAAGGCATTCGTGTTACTGATGCACAGATCAATCGCCGTAAGGAAGAGATCTACAAGCCAATGGAAACATATACTGTTGGCCGTAACGAGATTGTTGCAGGTTCTGTTAACCCTAACTACATCAACCCACGTCAGGGTCTGGATCGTCTACAGAAGCTGATGGATGAGTACTGTGGTGGTTTTGGTGTTAACTACATGACCAACGACAAGCTACTAAGCATCGGTCTTAAGAAGATGGCTATTCTGGGTGAAGATCTGGAAAAAGTTGCTGCTGAAGATATCCATGAGCTGTTACGTGCATGGGAATTGAAGCATCGTTTCCTTACTTCTGAAAGTGTATTCCAGCATACAATGTTCCGTAAGGAAACTCGCTGGCCTGGTTACTACTACCGTGGTGACGCCATGAAGGTTGATGATGAAAACTGGCATGTATTAACAGTTTCTCGTCGTGATCCCAAGACAGGTGAGTACACTATGGAGAAGGCTCCTCTGTATCACCTGGTAGGTGACATTGAGGACAAAGACCTGGCTAAACTGAAAGCAGAAGGTCACCACTAAGCAAATACAGGCTTGATTTACGCCCTGCTTTACCGGGTTAGCTAAAGTCTGTTTGTGATAAAAAAGGACTGACATGTATCGTGTTGGTCCTTTTTTTATCTAGTTATAGTGTATTGAGTTCATACCAGATGAATTTAGAAACATTGTGTATTTTATTGAGATAATCAGATGAACATTATTGAAAAAACTGATGAAGAGATTTTAGAACAGGCCCATCCAATGTGGGCAGATCTTGTTAAGTATTCTAATGAAGGAAACTACGGTGCCTTCACCCGTAACTTCTCGTCTTCGTTTATGCAAGGCGCAAATGAAGTTGAGATGGGTAAGCAGTTTGCGAGAAGCGACCTGGCAAAAAACCTGTCAGAAGATTATTCATATCTTGGCCTGATACGTCGTGGTGAGTATGTCACCGTTCTTTATAAAGTGATTAACAAAAAAGATAAAGGTGAATGGCTGGGTAGATTGGTGCTCGGTATTGAAAAAAATAAAGTTAAAATCTTCGGTGCAACGTTATTTTAAAGCAGCGCTAGTAAAAAACGGGGTTATTCAATATGTCAGATACAATTGAAGATGAAAAATTCGTTGAATTAAATTACAAGGTTGTCGATGATAAAACCGGTGATGTTCTTGTCACTGTGGACTATCCTCTGGGTTATGTTCATGGCGTAAATGATGTGATGTCAGAAGAAGTGACCAAGCATTTGTATGGTAAGAAGGTAGGCGATATTATTGAAGTACCGATTGACACCTCAGTGTTATATGGTGAAAGAGATGAGTCGCTGGTATTTACCGATCTCATCGAAAATGTTCCAGAGGAATATCATGAAATCGGCACGACTATCACCATGGAAAATGAAAAGGGTGAGCCCAGAAGCTTTATCGTAACGCGATTTGATGACAAGACCTTAACCGTTGATGGTAATAACCCATTGTGTGGCAGAGAAGTTACTTTTGTGCTGGAAGTTTTGACTATACGTGATGCCACTGATGAAGAAGTTGATCTTGGTGGTGCTGTTGATGCTAACCCGGAACTGAATGATATTCTTGAACGGGCAGAATGAAATACTCAAATAATTATATAATGTATTTCAACAACAGAGCCCTGGAGCGTGCAATCGCTGCTTCTTTAGGTCTGTTGAGTGAAGAACTGCTTGAGGCAGCTGCCCCGGATAGCAGCGTAACCGTTGCTGATGTTTTTCTCAACATGCGGGGGGATTATGAACAGCGTAGTTTCAGTTCCAATATTTTTGAACCCCTGCGCGAGATTCTTGAAGATTCGTTGACAGATGAATATCGCCAGCAAGAGCCATTAGCCTGGGCTGAAACCCAGAATCGTCTTGGAAATATTCTTGCAGCAATAGGGCAACAATATAGAGATGCTGATTCGTATGAAAAGGCAATTCAATGTTTTAACCATGCGCTGGAAGAAGTGAGTCAGGAAGCATCCCCCTTAGAGTGGGCAGCACTTCAATATAATCTTGGCACGGCAAGTCAGGCACTTGGTCGACTACAAGAAGATACAAAACGGGTAAATGCTGCCGTTGAAGCATATACAAATGCCTTACTGGTATGGTCACGAGAAGAGTCACCAGAAGAATGGATGACCACCATGTTTCAGCTTGGTAGTACTTTTCATACGTATGGAATACTACTTAAAGGTAACCGTAATCTACAAAAGTCCGTTGTAGCGTATAAGAATGCACTTGCAGAGCTTAACGCAGATGAATATGCATTAGAACTAACGGCTACACATAACAACCGTGGTGCAGTGTTACATCACCTGGGTGAATCAGAAGAAAATTCTGATCGTTTGCTTGAAGCCATTAAATCATATGAAAAGGCTTTAACGGTTTGTATGGAACAGCAGTTACCTTTCCATTTGGCGGTTATTTGCCGAGTGAATAAGGCGACAGCGCAGAATGCACTGGCAGAATTAACCAATAATGCTATGATTGCTGAGGAAGTTGCCGATGAATTTGAATTGATTCTGGCATGCTTCCCACATGCTTTACAGCCGTTATGTGTCAAACATTGTGAAGAGCAGATGAGCAAGGCGCAATCTTTGTCAAAATAAGCTGATTGTTACCAGTTATGAGTGTCGTTACACTGTGCATTAGATATTAGAATGCCCAGTTAAAAAAAATGTATACAAACCCTATTATGTTTCTGCTTCAAAAGAGGTAAAATGGGGTCATAAAGATAGTTATTAACTGCAATATCTTGTAGTGGCTATCATGAATTTCAGTCATGAGGAGAGTAAAAATGAGCGGACCCGGCCCTAAAACCAGACCAAAAGTTCCTGAAGGTAAAACACGTTTTCTGACAACAACTCAGAAAGAGATTGTAGAAGGAGCGTTTCACGTTGGTTATACGACTACCTGGGAACCCTTCCAGAAGGAAGTACCATACCAGACACCTAAGAAGCCATAAGATAGCAAGCTATGTGAATGTGAATTCACACGGCAAGACCAAATATGATTTGGTTTGTGAAAAGCACGCTTTTTATAGCGTGCTTTTTATTTGGGGTCAGAAAATATGATAGAGACGCGGTGCAGTGGATCACAACAAGCACTTAAGCCTAAATTCGATCAGAAAGCTCATAATCTATATTAATAAAAGCACCAATGTCTGCCATAAATTTCACCAGTCTGCCACCGAAGCCCACGTCTGGACAGGTATCACCTTTATCAGTAGATAAGGTCAATGCTACGCAAATTCTGGGCGATAAATTGTGGCTTTTACACACCTCAATAATTTTTTCCTTGATCGGCTCAAGTTGTTTAAGAATGATTTCAGTCAGTTTATATATATCAACTTCTTCAGTGCCATCTTCTGATGTGACTGTATTCGTAGACAATTCCCATGAGCTTATTACGGGTTTGTCCAGGCCACTTGCTATCCCGGCATTATTGACTGAGGTGGGTTCTACCCCAAGCAGACGAGTTATATCTTCGGGGTTGAAGTGATAGCCAACAAGTGAGAAGTAAGCCCGTCCTTTATTAAATGCCACGATTGTTTCCTCTTCAATAAATAGTAGATACGAAATCAGATTATAACGTGTAAGGAGAATATTTACTGTATTAACTTTTTAGCGGTTTGTGATTAATTTATATTATATTTTTGCAGCGAAAGGTGTAAAAATAGCATATTAAGTATGCTTTCAGCCGCAAGGTTGAGGGTTCATAAAGTAAGTTAGAGGAAGGGTGAGAAGTTTGTCGTCTGAAGAAAAACAGAAAAAAAAGCGAGACCCCAATAATCCATGTCTGTTCTGTACAGATGCAAAAGGGGTGTCACTGAATAACGAACTTGCGTATAGCGCGCGAGACTCTTATGGGGTGAGTCCAGGTCATACGCTGGTCATCCCGAAACGCCATGTCGCCAGTTTTTTCGACCTGATGCCCGAAGAAGTCAGCGCCTGTATGGAGCTGATAACAAAGGAGCGTAAGTTGCTGGACGAGGAGTTTAATCCTGACGGCTACAATATCGGCGTTAACATTGGGTCGGCTGCCGGGCAGAGTATTTTACATGTTCATATTCACATCATTCCCCGCTACAAGGGTGATGTTGAGAATCCTCAGGGGGGCGTGAGGCACGTGATTCCCCGGAATGCACATTACACGCGTTAGAGAAAATAAATGCGGTCAGGCTCGGGTGAGATAGTTTTCACTGTATCATTCTGACACAGGTCATAATCCGTGTAATGAACTTAATGTCAGGTAGTACTATAATTATACTGACTGGATAATGATTGATAGTGTCATGTCTTCGATACTTGCGCAGATCCTTTTGCCAGGCAGAATGATTGAATGGTTGTCATTTTTACATACAGGTGTGAATGGATGTTGATTTTCTCAAGTCGCTATCCCGGCATATGTCTTTTCGTTAGCAGCGTAAAATGATCAAACTTACGGTTAATGGAAGAGCTGTTGAGATGAATGATGGTTCGACATTACTCGATGCGGCCAGGGAAGCTGGCGTCTATATCCCTACACTCTGTCATTATCCTCGTCTACCATCACATGCTGTATGCCGACTGTGTCTCGTTAATGTTGCGGGTGAACCTCACCCTCAACCGGCCTGTGTTACGGTTGCGAAAGAGGGGGATGTTGTAGATACAGACTCAAGGGAACTACAGGAGTTTCGTAAAACCGATGTAGAATGGCTACTGGCGCGTCATCCAAACGACTGCATAAGATGTGAAGTAAACGGGTCTTGTAGATTACAGAGTTTTGTTAATGAAAATCAATTGGAAGTCAGTTGGGAAAAGATTCCGATGGGCTCAGGAGAACATCCGGAGCATACACTGACCGATCACACGTCACCGAGTATCTGGCGTGATCTGTCAAAGTGCATTGAGTGCGGTTTGTGTGTAGAAGCCTGTGGCGAGTCGGGACAGCAACAACATGTGATTGGATTTGCAGAACGTGGGTCTGGCCGCTTACCCGTCACTGTTTTCGATCAATCCCTGGCTGACACCAACTGTATTTCTTGCGGTCAATGTACGCTTGTGTGCCCGGTAGGTGCTTTGATCGAGACGCCACACTGGCACGATGTTCTTCATACCCTCGATGCGCGTAGACGCTTGTCTGCAGTACAGGTTGCGCCTGCGACACGCGTTGCTATTAGTGAAGAGTTCGGTATGAAACCCGGTACTGTGAGCACAGGCAGAATGATCAATGCCTTGAGGCAGCTGGGTTTTGATTACGTGTTTGATACGAATTTTGCAGCTGATTTGACGATTATGGAGGAAGGGACAGAGTTTCTGTCACGTCTCAAAGATAAAAAGCAGTTACCGCTTTTTACTTCCTGTTGTCCGGGATGGGTGAACTGGGTTGAGATTAATCGACCTGATCTACTACCACATCTGAGTACGACAAAATCACCGCAGCAAATGCATGGCGCACTTACCAAGCGAAGTGCCTTCGCACGTGCGCTTGGTCCTGAATTTGCAGAGGGCAAGTCAGAACCCTATGTTGTTAGCGTGATGCCCTGTACAGCCAAGAAGGATGAAGCCGCCCGCCCTGATGTAGCCGGTGACATCGATCATGTTCTTACCACGCGAGAACTGGCCAGAATGATCAGGGCGCGAGACATTGCATTCAACATGCTGCCTGAGGATGGTCATTTCGATCACCCGCTGGGTGAAAGTACCGGGGCGGGACAAATCTTCGGTGCATCGGGCGGAGTCATGGAAGCAGTTGTGCGTACCGCGACTCATTTTGTCGATAAGGAAAGCTCGCTACCGCTGGAATGGCATCAACTCCGTGGTGTAAGTACGGGAGTGAAAACAGCCGAGATTCCGGGTATAGGCAAGGTCGCCATTCGCA
>Ga0316206_1001753_pt1 | contig 17353 bp, 12 predicted proteins | sample 6monthpyrite_MG_FD_204942 | JGI IMG/M metagenome (GOLD analysis project Ga0316206, IMG submission 204942) | Microbial mat bacterial communities from mineral coupon in-situ incubated in ocean water Damariscotta River, Maine, United States -... | ecosystem: Environmental > Aquatic > Marine >... | reverse complement strand
ATCAAATGTTGCTGCGGTTCATTTGTATCATAAAGTTGGCTTTAATGAAGTGGGTCTTCGCAAAGGCTATTATCCCACTAAGGATGGGCGCGAAGACGCCATTATAATGGCTTTAGACCTTTCCATTTTTGACATGTTTTAAGTAATAGAATTCCATAAGCCATTTAATCAGCAAACTAATTGGATATCATGTAAAATAGCGCCTTTATATCTACCATTAAAGTACTTATTCCTAAAATGTCTGACTTTATTAAAGAAACGCTTCGTCGCCGCACTTTTGCTATTATTTCGCATCCCGATGCTGGCAAAACAACCTTAACTGAAAAGCTGCTTTTATACGGTGGTGCCATTCAGTCTGCAGGAACAGTAAAAGGACGTAAAGCGGATAAACATGCAACCTCCGACTGGATGGATATGGAGAAGGAACGTGGAATCTCCGTTTCTTCTGCCGTGATGCAGTTTCCCTATCGCGATAAAATCATTAACCTCCTGGATACCCCCGGTCACGAAGACTTCTCGGAAGATACGTATCGCGTATTAACGGCAGTTGATTCGGCTTTAATGGTTATCGATGTGGCCAAAGGCGTAGAAGACCGCACCATTAAATTAATGGAAGTGTGTCGCTTACGTGATACCCCCATCCTAACTTTTATAAATAAACTCGATCGTGAAGGTCGGGAACCCATCGACCTGCTTGATGAAGTGGAAAGCATTCTAAAAATCGAATGTGCGCCTATCACCTGGCCTATTGGAATGGGTAAACGCTTTAAGGGTGTTTATCATCTTTATAAAGATAGCGTGCATCTCTTCAGTGCAACCCATGGTGGTAAAATTAATGTGGGTGAAGTTATTGAAGGTTTAAATAATCCACGGCTTGATGAAGTGCTTGGTGATATGGCGGCTGAGCTGCGCGAAGAAATCGAGCTCGTACAAGGCGCAAGCCATACATTTGATCGTGAGGCCTTATTGTCTGGTAAGCAAACTCCAGTTTTTTTTGGTTCGGCAATAAATAACTTTGGTATCGATGAATTGTTAGAGTATTTCTCGGACCAGGCCCCGGCACCGTTACCAAGGCCAACCAATGAACGCATAGTTAAGCCGGAAGAAACTGCATTCTCAGGCTTTGTATTCAAAATTCAGGCTAACATGGATCCATCGCATCGCGATCGTATTGCCTTTTTAAGAATCTGTTCAGGAACCTATGAAAAAGGTATGAAGTTACGTCATGTTCGAATCAAAAAAGATATCAGAATAGGTAATGCCATTACCTTTATGGCAAGTGAACGTGAACACGTAGAGGAAGCATTCCCTGGTGATATTATTGGTTTACATAATCATGGCTCCATTCAGATCGGTGATACTTTCACTCAAGGTGAAGAATTAAAATTCACCGGAATCCCAAATTTTGCACCGGAATTATTCCGACGAGTGCGCTTAAAAGATCCTCTTAAATTAAAGCAATTACAAAAAGGCCTGGATCAGTTAAGTGAAGAGGGCGCAACACAAGTTTTCCGACCTTTAAACAATAATGACGTCATCGTTGGTGCTGTCGGTGTGCTTCAGTTTGAAGTTGTCGCAGCGCGTTTGAAATCAGAGTACAGCGTGCAGTGTACGTTTGAAGCCGTCAACGTATCAGTTGCACGTTGGGTTGAATGTGACAATGCCAAGAAATTTGAAGAGTTTAAAAAGAAAGCCGCCGATAATCTGGCATTAGATGCTTCACAAAGTTACACCTATTTAGCACCGACTCGAGTTAATCTTGAATTAAACATTGAGCGTTACCCGGATGTTCGTTTCTTTGCTACCCGAGAGCATTAATTTTTTTGGTCTGATTCCCGCGAATGCTCTAGCACATGGATGTGTGACCGTAGGATAATGCGGTTCCCATCATCATCACACACGTCAGTATATTCTTGCCGACGAAATAATTCCAATAGTCAATTAATCGCTGTATTTCATGCACAAGCTTAAATAAGCTATAAAAGTATTTCCTAATACAAGGATGTTAAGGAAATACATTTGATGAATCAATCCTGTTAAAAAGCCTCAGGACAATACAATCTGGTAATGATAATATAAAGCAACCTAAATCCAGGAGTGAATGAGTGATTGCTTCCATATTACGCAGACTATTAAAGTCCTGTTATCGCGTTGAAGTCAAAGGATTGAATAATTTTCATCTATCCAGTAAGCGCACCATGATTGTAGCAAATCACACCTCGTTTCTCGATGCAGCGTTACTCTATTGTTTTCTTCCGGAAGATATTAGTTTTTCCATTCATACCCGTATAATGAACAAATGGTTTATGGCGCCTTTTAGGAGGAAGCTTAAATTGTTTGTTATGGATCCTACGAATCCATTCTCATTAAAATCACTGATTAAATATCTAAAAGAAGATAATCGCGTGGTTATTTTTCCGGAAGGACGGATCACTACCACCGGTGCATTAATGAAAATCTACAATGGCCCCGGATTGGTTGCCGACCGATCTGATGCCGATGTGTTACCCGTTCGAATTGATGGCGCACAATTCACTCCATTCTCACGCTTGCGGAGTATTGTGCGCCTACGCTGGTTTCCAAAAATTACTATTACCATCTTAGCGCCACGAAAATTAAAAGCTCCGGATGCTATTCGTGGGAGAAACCGTCGGGTATTTGCCGGGAAGCTATTAACCGATATTATGAATGAACTAATGTTCTCCACCAGTAACTACAGACGCACCTTGTTTCAGGCATTATTAGATGCAAAAAATATTCATGGTAGAAAACATATTATTGCCGAAGATATTGAGCGCAGTCCTATCTCCTACCAAAAGTTAATTCATCGTTCTATTCTTTTGGGTGATGCCTTACAACCGGACACTCAACAAGGTGACTATGTGGGTATTTTACTGCCTAATATGGTGAATACAGTTGTTACATTTTTTGCCTTACAGGTTCATGGTCGTATCCCTGCGATGTTGAATTTTTCAGCCGGCGCAACCGCAATGTTGAATTTCTGTGCAACAGCAAACATTAAAGTGGTGTATACCTCTAAACGTTTTATCAGTTACGCTAAGCTTGAAGCTGTCATTGAAAAATTGAGTACGCAAGTTGAAATATATTATTTGGAAGACGTAGTTGAAAATATTTCGCTCACTAAAAAAATATTAAGTGTATTTACCGCAAAGTTTCCTACCTCTGCGTATGTACGACGTTTGGCGCAGCATGACCCGGATGCTCCCGCTGTAGTTTTGTTTACTTCCGGTTCGGAAGGAACGCCTAAAGGTGTCGTGTTATCACACAGTAATTTACTGGCGAATGGTATTCAAATGAGTACACGAGTGGATTTTAATGCTCAAGATAAAATTCTAAATGCCTTACCCTTGTTCCATTCCTTCGGTTTAACTGCAGGCACCTTAATTCCGTTAATATCCGGGATGAAAGTATTTTTATACCCTAGTCCGTTACATTTCAGAATTATCCCCGAGATTGCGTATGACATTGGTGCCACCATCATGTTTGGTACTAACACCTTTTTAGCTAAGTACGGCCGCTTCGCCCATCCATATGATTTTTACAGCTTACGCTATGTGTTCGCTGGTGCCGAAAAATTACAAGAAGTCACTCGGCAAATGTGGAGTGATAAATTCGGGGTACGCGTCTTTGAGGGGTATGGTGCAACTGAAACCAGTCCGGCCTTAAGTACCAACACCGCTATGGATAACCGTAAAGGCACTGTAGGTCGTTTGTTACCGGGTATCGAATACCATTTAGACTCGGTAGCGGGTGTAGAAGAAGGGCAGCGCTTGTCAGTAAAAGGCCCGAATGTCATGCTGGGTTATTTGTTACTTGAAAATGTCAGTAACGGGGCTAATAAAATAGTACCACCGTTAACTGAGCAGGGTGTGGGTTGGTATGATACCGGTGATATTGTTAGTATCGATACTGAAGGTTTTATAAAAATTATCGGCCGAGCTAAACGCTTTGCAAAAATTGCCGGTGAAATGATTTCTCTTGCAGCAGTGGAAGAATTTCTGACCAAAGTATGGCCTACAGCACATCATGCGGTCATTGCAATTCCCGATGAACGTAAAGGTGAACAGTTGGTATTAATGTCAGAGGAAAAAGAATTAACTCGGAAAATGATTTCTGAAAAAGCAAAAGACTACGGTATTAATGAATTATCGATACCACGTACTGTTCAATATATTAAAAAATTACCTTTATTGGGTTCGGGGAAACCGGACTTTGGCGAAATTAGAAAAATAGTTATGAATGAGTTAATGTGAAATAGTTGTCATTGCGGTGAGCCTTTAGCTTCGAGCCACTATGGCGCGGCAGGCTAGCGCGGCAATCTTGTTGTTTATAGCACCTTTTATCCAGATTACCGTAACCTAAAAACAAAGCTCGCAATGACGGTGGTTTTTCAATATATTTATATTGGTCGTGTCCGCGCAGGAAGGATGTAGTGGTGGACACGGTAGTAGATTAAATAAATCGATTAAGGATAATGAAAATTAAACAATATCTAACAAAACCAGTCATTTCATGGGCGCTCTACGATTGGGCAAACTCAGCCTTTGCCGTTGTAGTCCTTACGGCATTCTTTCCCATATTTTTCAAGTCCTATTGGAGTAGTGGAACGGATGTCGCAACCAGTACATTGCAACTCGGTGTAGCAAACTCGGTTTCCAGTATTGTTATTGTATTACTAGCACCATTCCTTGGTGCAATCGCCGATGCCAGTCAGGCCAAGAAACGTTTCCTGGTTAGCTTTGGCCTGGTCGGTATTATAATGACAGGTTGTTTGTTTTTTATTGGTGAAGGCCAGTGGTTAATAGCGATTATATGTTTCATCATTGCAACCATAGGCTTTATGGGTGCAAATATTTTTTATGATTCGCTGCTTGTAAATATCGCAACCAAAGATAAATACGATGTGGTCTCGGCATTAGGCTATTCACTAGGCTATCTCGGTGGTGGATTATTATTTTCCATTACCGTTGCAATGACTCTCTGGCCAGAGTCGTTTGGCTTTAGCTCTAAAACCGCCGCGGTACAATTTTCCTTTGTTGCAGTTTCATTATGGTGGTTTATTTTTTCTCTACCTATTATCTTTTTTGTACACGAAAGTAAAAAAACAGATGCAACAAATAAAATAGATATTAGTTCCGGTTTACAACAACTAAAACAGACCTTTAAAGAAATTCGTTCATTAAAAGTGGTGTCACTGTTCCTGATAGCATACTGGTTTTACATAGATGGTGTAGACACTATCGTACGTATGGCAATCGACTATGGCATGTCTATCGGTCTTGAAACTACTGATCTGATTAAAGCAATTTTGATAACCCAGTTTGTTGGCTTCCCTTCAGCATTACTATTTGGTTACTTCGGCCAAAAGTGGGGTGCGAAACGAATCGTGCTTTTTACTATCTGTGCGTATTTGATATTAACGATACTCGCTTCAATGATGGATAATGTTAAAGAGTTTTATATTTTGGCAATATGTATTGGCCTGGTTCAAGGTGGCATCCAATCACTCAGCCGTTCGTTTTATGCACGTATAATTCCACATACCAAGTCTGCAGAGTTTTTTGGTTTCTATAATATGCTTGGCAAGTTCGCCGCTGTTTTAGGACCCTTACTCATGGGTGTCGTCGGCGTGTTAACCGGTAATCCGAGAATATCTATATTGTCTATCGCAGTGTTGTTCTTAATTGGTGGTGTATTGCTCTATTTCGTCGACGAGCAAAAGGGCATTCAAATGGCTAAAGCACTGGAAGACTAAGTGTGCTATATGCAACAATAGATTACACAGAAAATTCGTCATTTCCGCGAAGGTGGAATCCAGTACATTATACAACGAGTATTAAAAATGAATGACCAAACAGAACAAGACAACAAAAATATCAAAGCGCTTACATTATGGGATGTAACCAAAAGTGTCCTCGCTGCCATGCTCGGTGTGCAAAAAAGTAAAAATTACCAACGCGACTTTCAATATGGTAAACCGTGGCAATATGTCATTGTTGGCTTAATTGCGGTTGGTATCTTTATTGGAATTTTAGTTACAATCGTTAATGTAGTGATGAGCTCAGCCGGGTTATAGTCATATTTTAATTAATACGAGATTAGCTCAAACCTTTTAAAGAAAGGCCGGTTATTTAATTGAGTATTATTTGCAGTATTGTTTACAATCCCCATCTAAAGTCACATTTAATTCTGCTAACAGTCGACATAATTCAGTATAATCCTCGCTATGAAAAAAGAAATTGAATTACTGGCGCCCGGTGGCGATATCGACTCGATCAAGGCTGCGATTCTGGCAGGTGCAAATGCGGTATATTGTGGGCTGGATAAGTTTAATGCCCGTAGTCAGGCTAAAAACATTGCCCTTGAAGACCTGCCCGGAATTTTAAGGCTGGCGCACCAGCATGAGTGTGAGGTGTTTTTAACCCTGAATATTATAATTGTTGAGCGCGAAATTCCGGCTCTTATCGGTTTGCTCAACAAGTTAGTCAATACTAGCCTCAATGGGATTATTATTCAGGACCTGGGTGTATTTTATTTAATTACTCACTATTTCCCATCGCTTAAGATCCATGCTTCTACGCAGATGACCACACATAATGCAGGACAAATACACTTTTTAAGTAAACTCAAAGCGACTCGGGTTAACTTGTCTCGCGAGTTAACCCTTTCTGAAGTAGCGGGCTTAACGTCCGCTGCGCATGACAATAATATGTTGACCGAAGTCTTTGTACATGGTTCTAATTGCATCTCCTTTTCCGGACTATGTTACATGAGCTCGGTTACTGGCGGTAACTCGGGTAATCGTGGCCAATGTAGTCAACCTTGCAGAGACGAATATATAACGACTCCTGAAGGAAAAAACTTTCCACTTAATATTAAAGATAACTCGGCCTTTTCGGATATCAACGCGCTTGTAGATGCCGGGGTGGATTCGGTGAAAATTGAAGGTCGGATTAAGAAGTACCACTACGTACATACTGTTGTCGATACCTGGCGCAACCAACTCGATAATTTTTATACACAGAATGAATTAGAAGGCGATAACAATAATCTGCGTAATGTGTTTAACCGGGATTTTTCAAACTCGTTTTTGAAAGGTGATATTAGTCGGGATATTTTTATTGATAACCCTCGCGACCACTCGGCGATACACCGAGCTAAAGTCATGTTTGAAACTAAAGTAAAAGTTGAGTCCGGTGTAAAGTCTGGAGCTGGTGTAAAACCTATGCCAGATGTGAAAATTGGAACCGATGTTAAATTTTCCGATTTGGATAAAAATTTAAACATTGCAAAACAAGAACTCAGTGACATAAAGGCAGAAATTGTCTCGGATGTGCAGCAACGTATAGAAAAACTCTTTATCGATAAAGCGCCGTTAAGTATTAGCCTGTCAGGTGTAGCGGGCAAACCATTGAATATTACAGTTAAAACACCTGAAACATCGTTTGTGGTCTTTTCAGACTCCAAACTGGTTGCGATAGATACGACTAAAACGGATTCTGCCAGTATCGACGAGAAAGTGGTATTAAAACGATTTAAATCGTTAAACGAAACGGAATATTTTATAGAGAGTCTGAGTTCAACTGATTTGCACAACGATTTATTTATTCCTTTTAAAGAACTTAATCAAATTAAGAATAAAATTCTGTTTGAATTAAATGGCGGTAAGGAAGTGCTACGCCAAGTTGATTTTTCAAGAGATGTTGATGTCTCTAAACTAAACAATAATAGAGCCGAAACTATCGAACCAGCTTTATCTATTTTGATTTCTTCTGAAAGCGACTTGCAACTTTGCCAACAAACCGATGCGGACATTTATTTCCAGATACCGAATCATTTTAAAAGTAAACTGACTCAGTTAGTTAATCTGTTTAAGAGCAATGAACAGTTAATACCATGGTTTCCTGCGGTGTTAATTGGTGAAAACTACCGTGCAGCTGTAGAGCTTTTAGAACAGCTACAGCCTGAGCGTATTGTGACGAATAATACCGGAATAGCTTACGCTGCCTATGAGCGCAATATCTCCTGGACAGCCGGCCCCTATATGAATCTGGTCAATTCCTATAGTTTGTTATGTTTAAAAGAAGAGTTTAACTGTAAAGGTGCCTTTATCTCTAACGAGATAAGCAAAGTACAAATTAAAAAAATACACAAACCTGACAATTTTGAGCTAACCTATAGCATCTCTCATCCCATAGTCTTAATGACAACAATAGCGTGTATGTTTCATCAGGTGTCCGGCTGCAAGAAAAACATTGTGGATGATAAATGTATCCAACGTTGTGAAAAGTCCTCCTCGATCACGAATTTAAAAGATGTTTCGTATTTTATTGATAAAGAGAAGGGCGGCTACCATACTGTTTATAATGAGACTAGTTTTTTGAATACGGATATTGTGCGGGATATCCCGGATGTTTTTTCTAATTTCTTTATTGATTTAAGAGACATAAAAACCAATACACAGTTTGGCACGGATAAATTAGAAATTATTAAATTGTTTGAAGGTTACATTAAGGGAAATGCTAATGCAGTAACTAAGCTGCAGCAAAATATTTATCCTTCAACTAATACACAATATAGTAGAGGGATATAAAATGCTTAGTATATTAAGAATGAATCGACTTATTAGTTATAAATAATATTTGTATCTTAAATATTGGCTTTTCTATTTCAAGCACAGGTGTTTTTTATGTGGCTTATGTTGTTTTTCTTATAAAACCTTAACAAATCCTGGGTCGCACTAACTTCTGGCAGGCTCATGTGATGATGCTTGAACCGGAATATATATCTGTAGTAGAGTCAATTAATGGATGGATTAAAAAAACAATGTGCTTATGATATTGTTAATGACATAATAATTTGAGCGTAATGGTCACTCTGAATATAAAGATTAACTGAGGGAGAATTTAATAATGGAATATATTCAATTTATACGTACTTTATTTATTTCAGTTTTGAGTTTGGTTTTATTAACACAAAATACGTTTGCAACTGAACGTCGTAAAGACCAATTTTCTAAAGAACCAGGCTATTATGTTGTCCCCTTTCCTTATAGTTTACCTGGCATTGGTGAAGGTCTGTTAATCGGCGGTGCCTATAATAATATTGCGGATACTCATTCGGATCTCATCGGCTTTGTACTGACGGGTGACCTGGAAGGTGGAGGGCTTGTTTCGTTAGATAATCATTTGATTCCAAATCGTTTGATACTGGATTTAAGTGCACAATATTTATCGACAGCGGCGGTACGCAATTATAATCAACGCGGTATGACCGGTGGCAAGGATGATTATTCTATACTGAATATCGAAGATAATGAATTCTATGCTCTACGTTTAACCGGTACGTGGTATGAACGGATGTTTGAAGTTTATGGCGGAGCACTTTCTGGTAAGTCTAATTTAAAGCAGATTAGTGACAAAGACGGTAATGTTGTGCAAACCAGCACGGGTGCTACCGAGAGTAGCTCAACACTTTATACATTCGGGGCGCGCTTTGATTTAACCGATGACTATCAAGATCCAAGACGGGGTGTACGTTATCAAGTTTCACGCTGGTGGGATGACCGGGAAGGACAAACAACATCAAAGTTTTACCAAACCGAGCATAACTTTACAGGTTATATCCCGATTGGCAAACGATCAACTATCGCTCTTAATGTATTCAAAGCCGATGCAACCGTTACCCGACAAGGTGAAACTGATTTCGCAACGATTGAATCACAGCAAGGTTTAAACTGTAGTGATGCGAGTTTATCGGCAAGTGAACAACTTCAGTGTCAACAAGTGGTAAATAATATTATTGCAAATAATACCTATGGTTCTGTATCGAGTTTAGGCGGTTGGGGACGGTTACGTTCTTATCCTGATGGGCGTTATAACGGTTCACACTCATTATTTTATGGTGCCGAGTTTCGTTGGAATGTATCAGATGAGTTTAAACCGTTTGATATCTGGATAGCCAAAGACATTAGAACTACGATTCAACTCGCTGTATTTTACGAGCGAGGCTCAATTGCTGACACTGAAAGCAGTGTTGGCGATATCTGGAGAGAGTCTTATGGCATTGGTGCCAGAATGGTAACCGCATCGGGTCTGGTGTTTCGCGCAGATATTGCGACAGGAGACGAAGGGGCGGAAGTATCCGTGATCATAGGTTATCCCTGGGAAACGTTTTAAAATAAAAGACGGCTGGGCAACGTAGTAACGATTCAATAGCCTCAATATGGCCCAATAATTACCACGTTCTGTTCATTTAAGATTCTATTAAGGTACGACTACTATAATCCTGAATATTGGATTATTTTAAGATGAGTAGTACCTATGCGGTTTTGGTTGAATCACGTTGTTTATCCTTTTTTAGTTTTTTGTATGCTGTTGCTACTATTTAGTATAACGAATTTAGACGTTACTATTTCTGATCTATTTTTTAACCATACATTGCATAAATGGTATTACGGTGAAAGCTGGTGGTCTGTTACTTTAATCCATATCTGGGGTAAAGAGCTGATTGCCGCGATATTTATTTTATCCTTGTTAGGTCTTGGGCTAAGTTTTTCATTTAAGCGTCTTGAAGATTTACGATGTATTTTTGTTTATATTATTTTAACAATATTGCTTGCGACTGGAGTAGTTACCCTTCTTAAACAATATTCGAATATTGATTGCCCCTGGGATTTATCACTCTTTAGCGGTACAAGGCCTTATTATGATATTTTTTCTGATAAGCCAGATAATTTAGCTGTTGGAAAATGTTTTCCCGGCGGACATTCTTCAGGTGGATTTTCTTTGTTGTTCCTATATTTTTTATTCTTAGACTATAAAAAGAGCTATGCTTATATAGGCCTGTTTATTGGTTTGACTATGGGTGCTATTTTTGGTTTTGGTCAATTAGTTCGTGGCGCACATTTTGTGTCACATGATATGACCTCGGCGATGATTTGTTGGTTGATAGCTTTATTGCTATATAAATCATTTTTGCATTCGAGAATGAAGCGTTTCCGTAATACTGACTAATATTAACGAATTAAGTTGTCAATCTGCTTGATTACTCGAGTGTTACGTTTTAGTAATACTGGAGTTAATAGCAGCTAGATAAGCGTGTTATATGAGTGACGTAAATTTTAGGTTTCCAGAAAATTGGTATTATCGGGTTCTGCGATAAGTATAGCTCCAAGATATACTTAAATGGGCTTCCACTCTTTTACATGTTGAATACAAAAGTCTATAAACAGTCTTACCATTCGCGATAGATTACGATTGCTTGGGTAAATAATGGAAAGTTTTGTCTTTGGTAAATTCCAGTTGGGAAGAATTTCTATTATTCTGCCAGATTGAATAATAGATTGACAAATGATAGAAGGGATTTCAGTAATTCCTTGTCCTTTCTCTACAGCATAAATAATTCCAGCATAATCGTTTATTGACAGCGAACTGCTAAGTGTAATTTTTTCAGTTTTACTCTTGTTAGTTAATTTCCATATAGTTGGAGCATGCCATCCTGAGAATGTAACAATTCGATGGTTTAGTAAATCTTTAGGGTGTTTTATTTCTGCGTGAGTATTTAGATAGTCGTTTGATGATACAAGAATATGTCGGTATTGAATAATTTCCTGTGCAATTAGATTACTGTCTTCGAGTTCACCAACACGTAGGGTTACGTCTACACCATCTTCAATTAAATCAAGATTACGCTCTGAAATAAATACCTTAATATTTACTTTTGGATATTTCTCCAGGAAGGCACAAACCATGGGTGCTATTAAGATATTGGCGAGATTAGGTGGTGCAGAGAAGCGAATCGTACCAGATACTTCAGATTGTTTATTGTTGATCATCAATGTGCCAGTTTCAAATTCCTCCAGGCCTCGACGGCAGAATTCATAGTATTCCTGACCAATTTCAGTTAAGCGTAGTTTACGCGTTGAGCGTTCAAGCAAACGGATATTTAACGATTTTTCAAGTTCACTTATTTTACGGCTAACGGTTGATATAGGTATACCGACACGTTTAGCTGTTTCCGAGAAACTTTTATTTTCAACCACACGTACGAATAACGCCATTGCGTTTAAATCCAGGGACATTTTATATTCTCATATTTGGAAAAGTCTTTTCAATAAATAGCATCTAATCTCATATCTGGAAATTAAGTATGCTTCAGAAATCATAAATCTGCAATCACTGGAGAATAAAAATGTTTAATAAAAAGTCTAAAAGCTACTTAATAAAATTGGTCATACTGTCGGTTATATTATTTCCCCCTCTACATATTGCGAATGCCGGTGACGAGCCAGTCAGTAAAACCGACATCAAATCGGTAATAAAGGCATACGAAAAAGCATTGAATGGGAGTGAAGTAAGCAATGTTATTAAGAATTATGCTGAAGATGGTGTGTTTATGCCTTCAGGTAAACCTACATCTATCGGCAGAGAAAACGTCATTAAGGCATATCAGCATGTATTTAAAGCGCTAGACCTCAACGTTACATTTCATTTTGATGAAATTGTGAGGAGAGGTGACCTGGCTTTTGTTAGGACAACGTCTGATGGAAAAATAAAACTCCTGGATAAAAATATAACGATAATAAATCAAAGCCGTGAATTATTTGTAATGAAAAAAATCGATGGTGACTGGAAAATATATCGTTATATGTTTAATGAAACAACAAATGGTTAATAGAAGAACTATATGCGGCTTCTCAATACAGAAAATCATTGGGGCTTGATAGCCGTGTCTATTCATTGGTTATCTGCAATAGTTGTTTTTGGTTTATTTACTTTAGGATTGTGGATGGTTGAGCTGGATTATTACCATCCTTGGTACCGCGAAGCACCAAATCTACACAAGAGTATTGGCATACTACTTTTTGGGCTGACAATGGTTCGCTTGGTTTGGCGCCGAAGTCATTGTAGGCCTGTCGCTCTGGCCAGTTCTAAATCTATAGAACGAAAAATAGCTACAGTAGTACATTATTCGCTCTATGTGTTTTTGGTCACTACCATGTTTAGTGGTTATCTTATTTCTACTGCAGATGGCCGGGCAGTTGTTGTATTTAACGGGTTGCCTATTCCCGCAGTATATTATGGTATTGCAAAGTTGGAAGACATCGCCGGGATTGCACATCTATGGTTAGCTATAAGCTTGATTAGTTTAGCAGTATTACATGCCATGGCCGCTATAAAACACCATTTTTTTGATCACGACCCAACACTAAAACGTATGTTTGGTTTGTGAATATTCAATTGAAAAGAGTTTAACACTTAACGAAAGGAAAAATCATGAAAAAATATAGAATGCTTATAGTGATTCTGGCACTGACAGCTTTTGCTGTACCGATACAATCAGCAGACTATGATATCGACGCTGGTGGAGCACATTCAAATGTCCAGTTTAAAATCAAGCATCTTGGTTATGCCTGGTTAACGGGGCGGTTTAATACTCTTAAGGGTGATTTTAGTTATGACGAAAAAAACCCGAAAACATCTAAAGTTGAAGTCAATATTGACACTAGCAGTATCGATACCAACCACTCTGAGCTTAATAAACATTTACGAAGCGAGGATTTTTTGAATGTTTCAAAGTACCCGGACGCTAAATTTATTAGCACTTCGTTTAGGAAAAAAGAAAAAAACAAAGCAGTACTTAATGGCAAGTTAACACTGCATGGTATTACTAAAAACATCTCAATTGCGCTTGATCAAGTAGGCCATGGACCGGATCCGTGGGGTGGTTATCGGCGTGGTTTTACTGGCAGTACTTTACTTACATTAAAAGATTTTGGTATCTCGACTGACCTCGGGCCTGCTTCAAGACAAGTAGAAATGGTATTAAATATTGAGGGTATTCGTAGAAAGTAATCATATAAAGATAAAGATAAAGTGAAAAATTAATAGCAGTGAAATTTTAAGTGGAGATTACAATGAAAGCAATTATAGTTACAAATCCAGGCGGTGTTGAAGAGTTGATCATTCAGGACATAGAGATGCCGGTTACACCAGCCGGACATGTTAAAATTAGAATAAAAGCTTTTGGTCTTAATAGAGCTGAGACCTATTACCGCGCCGGAAATTTTGGTGAGATAAACGAACCGCGAATTCCCGGTATTGAAGCCGTTGGTGAAATTGTTGAAGATAATAGCGGAAAATTTAACATTGGCCAAAAAGTTATAACGGCTATGGGTGGGTTAATGCTAGAGAGAAATGGTAGCTATGCTGAATATGTTATTGCACCAGCCAGTAATGTCCTTGCTGTTGACACACAACTTCCGTGGGAAGAATTAGCTGCATTGCCACAAGCCTACTTAACTATTTGGGGAGCGCTTGATAAAAATCTCGCCATTAAAGCTGGGCAAACCTTGCTTGTTAGAGGGGGAACAACAACGTTAGGTTTAGCAGCAATTACCTATGCTAAAGCAAAGGGGTTGAAGGTCATAGTAACTACGAGAAATGCTAGTAATAAAGAACTTTTAATTGCCAAGGGTGCTGATGAAGTAATCATGGATGATGGTGGCATTTCAGATAAAGTGCGTGAAATTTTTCCTGAGGGTGTAGATTGTGCAATAGATGTAGTTGGAGTCGCCACCATCAAAGATACTTTAAGAACAATAAAGCCTTTCGGTGCACTATGTGTTGTTGGTGTTTTAACCGGGCCACCAATTTTTGAAAATTTCAATTTAATGTCCGACTTGCCGAATACTGTTAAAATAAATTTTTTCTCAAGTGGTTTGTTTGGTTCGCCACAAATGCCGCTTTCAGAATCACCCATTCAGTGGATCATTGAACAAATAGAAAATAAAAAAATGCCTTCAATAGTTTCTAAAATATATATGTTTGATCAAATAAGAAAAGCTCATCAGCAGATGGAAAATAATGAAATACTTGGAAAGGCGGTTGTAATGATATAAAGAATTGACGACAATAACAGATACGTCGTTATTGTCGTCAATTGTTAATTTAAGTTTATAACCTTTGGAGTCAAAATTTATAAAAATTGTGTATTAAATTAAAGAGTCTCAATTTTTTTCAATTGCTCCGACAAACTTTCCAATGTGGATTTAAATCCATTTAATTTCTCTTTTTCTTTGTTTACGACATCTTCAGGTGCTTTGTCTACAAATTTCGGATTTGATAGTTTACCTTCGGTACGTTTGATCTCTCCGCCAAGTTTATCCATTTCTTTTTGTAGACGTATTTTTTCTGCTTCTACGTCAATTAGTCCATCAAGAGGAATGAGTATTTTCATTTCTCCAACCAGTGCGGTCGCAGGATTGGGTGCATCATCACCATCGTTCAGCCAGGTAATAGATTCTATCTTAGCCAGGTCTACTAAATAGTGTTTATTGTTTTCTATACGTTGTTTGTCTTGTGCTGAGCCATTTTGAATAAATACAGGTAATGCTTTGCTGGGCTTAATGTCGTTACCACTACGTATTTGTCGAACACCCAGAATAAATTCTTTCACCCATTCAAGTTCTTCAACTGCCGCGTTATCAATTTTATTATTATCGGCTTCAGGATATGGCTCGCGCATTATGGTTTTATGAACTTTAGTATCTACGCCTGCAAGCGGCGCAACTCGCTGCCAAATCTCTTCAGTGATGTACGGCATAATCGGGTGGGTTAAACGTAATAACGTCTCAAGTACCCGCACCAGGGTTCGGCGGGTACCGCGTTTGGCCGCTGCACTGCTATCTCCCATTAATACCGGTTTAGATAATTCCAAATACCAGCCACAGTATTCACTCCAGGTGAATTCATAGATAGTGGCGGCCATGATATCGAGTCGATAATTTTTAACCGCTTTTTCAATTTCGGCTTCTACATGTTGGAGTTTGGCAATAATCCATTTGTCGGCAATACTAAGTTCGATTTCTGAACTGTTACCATCATGGGCATCGATACCGCAATCCTGATCTTCGGTGTTCATTAATACGTAACGCGCAGCATTCCATATTTTATTACAAAAGTTGCGGTAACCTTCGGTACGGGCTAAGTCAAAGTTAATGTCACGCCCGGTTGAGGCCATCGCCGCAAAAGTAAAGCGCAGTGCATCGGTGCCGTAGGCGGCGATACCATCGGGAAAATCTTTACGCGTTTGTTTGACTATTTTCTTGGCCATTTCAGGTTGCATTAAACCTGTGGAGCGCTTTTTAACAAGGGTTTCAAGATCGATGCCATCGATTAGATCAATCGGATCTAAAACGTTACCTTTGGACTTCGACATTTTCTGGCCGTGACTATCGCGCACCAGACCATGAATATATACTTCTTTAAACGGTACTTTGCCGGTGAACTTCAGCCCCATCATGATCATTCTGGCGACCCAGAAGAAAATAATATCGAATCCGGTAACAAGTACATTGGTTGGATAGAAGGTATCCAGCATGGCCTGGGTATCGGCATCTTTAGCAGGCCAGCCTAAAGTAGAGAATGGCCAGAGCGCTGATGAGAACCAGGTATCGAGGACATCTTCATCCTGGGTGAGCTTGATGCTGGAATCAAGTTTATATTTTTCACGTACATCGGCTTCATCGCGAGCGACGTAAACTTTACCTTGCTCGTCATACCAGGCGGGGATCCGATGTCCCCACCAGATTTGACGGCTGATGCACCAGTCCTGAATGTTGTTCATCCAGTCGTAGTAGGTGTTTTTCCAGTTATCGGGTATAAATTTAATATCGCCATCTTGTACAGCTTTAATTGCGGGCCCGGCCAGTGGAGCAATTTTTACATACCATTGGTCGGTTAAGAACGGTTCAACCACGGAGCCGGAACGATCACCTCGTGGCACCATGAGTTTGTGGTTGTCAATTTTTTCGATTAAATCGAGTTCAGTTAAGTCGGCAACGACCTGTTTCCGAGCAACATAGCGATCCATGCCGCGGTATTTATCAGGCACTTCATCATTCATTTCAGCATTGATAGTTAAAATATTATATATCGGTAGGTCATGGCGTTTGCCCATTTCATAATCGTTAAAATCATGTGCTGGCGTTATCTTGACACAACCAGTACCAAATTCCGGGTCAACATAGTCGTCTGCAATAATCGGAATTTTTCGTCCAACTAATGGAAGCGTAATCGTTTTGCCGATAAGGTGTTGATAACGTTCGTCGTCTGGATGAACGGCAACTGCAGAATCACCAAACATGGTTTCAGGACGGGTAGTGGCAACCACCAAGTGTCCGGAGCCATCGCTAAGAGGGTAACGCATATGCCAAAGGTGGCCATTTTCTTCTTCGGAGATAACTTCTAAATCTGAAACGGCTGTATGTAGCACTGGATCCCAGTTAACAAGTCGTTTACCGCGATAGATTAAGTCGTCTTCAAATAAC
>Ga0316206_1001752_pt1 | contig 17359 bp, 19 predicted proteins | sample 6monthpyrite_MG_FD_204942 | JGI IMG/M metagenome (GOLD analysis project Ga0316206, IMG submission 204942) | Microbial mat bacterial communities from mineral coupon in-situ incubated in ocean water Damariscotta River, Maine, United States -... | ecosystem: Environmental > Aquatic > Marine >... | reverse complement strand
CGAAATCCATTTCAGAACTTTTGTTCTGCATGGCTTCTTCAGCGCGTTGCTTTGCTTCGATTGCTGCGGCTTCGTCCAGATCATCTGCACGAACGGCGGTATCAGACAAAATCGTTACTACGTGTGGCTGAATTTCCAGCATGCCGCCGGAGATGAAATATGATTCATCTTCGCCGTTTTGACCACGTACCCTTACTTCACCAGCTTTAAGCTTGGTAAGTAGTGGTGTGTGGCGTGGTGCAATACCTAATTCACCCATGATACCTGGGGCAAAAACCATAGTGGCTTCGCCTGACCAAATTTCATTTTCCGCACTAACGATGTCTACATGTGTTGTCATAGCCATAAGCTTTCCTCATCCGAAAATTCGGATTACATGTTCTTCGCTTTTTCTTTAACTTCGTCGATGCCGCCTACCATGTAGAACGCCTGCTCTGGAATATCATCCAGTTCACCATCAAGAATCGACTTAAAGCTAGCTAAAGTTTCTTTTAAGCTTACATATTTACCGGTTGCACCGGTAAAAACTTCGGCTACGAAGAATGGCTGTGATAAGAAGTTCTGAATTTTACGAGCGCGAGATACCGCTAACTTGTCTTCATCAGATAACTCATCCATACCCAGAATCGCAATGATATCTTTCAGCTCTTTATAACGTTGCAGCGTACCCTGTACACCGCGAGCGATATCATAGTGTTCCTGGCCAACGATCTGTGGATCTAACTGGCGTGATGTCGAATCCAATGGATCAACCGCAGGGTAGATACCTAACTCAGAGATTTGACGTGATAATACTAATGTCGCATCTAAGTGAGCAAATGTGGTTGCTGGAGACGGGTCAGTCAAATCATCCGCAGGTACATAAACCGCCTGGAACGAAGTAATCGAACCGGTTTTAGTTGATGTAATACGTTCCTGAAGTACACCCATTTCTTCTGCAAGTGTAGGCTGATAACCAACCGCTGAAGGCATACGACCTAACAGTGCTGATACTTCGGTTCCCGCAAGTGTGTAACGATAAATGTTATCGATAAACATTAATACGTCACGACCTTCGTCACGGAAGTTTTCTGCGATGGTTAAACCCGTTAACGCAACACGCAGTCTGTTTCCTGGGGGCTCATTCATCTGGCCGTAAACTAGTGCAACTTTATCCAGTACGCCGCCTTCTTCCATTTCATAGTAGAAGTCATTACCTTCACGAGTTCGCTCACCCACACCCGCAAATACGGAGTAGCCGCTGTGCTCAACCGCGATGTTACGAATCAGCTCCATCAATGTAACGGTTTTACCTACACCCGCACCACCGAATAAACCAATTTTACCACCCTTAGCAATCGGCATAACCAGGTCGATAACTTTAACACCGGTTTCTAAAATTTCGATCGCTGAAGATAACTCTTCATACTTTGGCGCTTCGCGGTGAATCGGTAAACGTGTTTCTTCACCAATCGGGCCTGCTTCATCAATGGGCTCACCCAGTACATTCATTACTCGACCCAGCGTTTTAGTACCCACGGGAACGGTAATGGCTGAACCTGTGTTTATCACTTCCAGGCCACGTTTTAAACCATCAGTTGGACCCATGGCAATTGTACGAACAACACCATCACCCAACTGAGCCTGAACTTCTAATGTCAGACTTGCGCTTTCGATTTTTAACGCATCGTATACCTTCGGGATTGAATCCCTGGGGAACTCAACGTCGATTACCGCACCGATAATCTCGATAACTTTTCCAGCACTCATAGACTGATCCTCTTAATTTAAATTCTTTGCACCATCTCTTAATTTATCAAGAGATTAAAGTGATTCTTAATCCTGTTAGTAACGTTTCAGGTAGCTCCTTCGCGGCTTGATCATCGCGAACAAGCAAACTGAGGTGTTACTTAAACTGCGGAGGCACCTGCAACTATCTCAGATATTTCCTGAGTAATTGCTGCCTGACGCGCTTTGTTATATTTCGTTTCAAGTGAATCGATAATGTCATTCGCATTGTCGGTTGCATTTTTCATTGCTACCATACGGGCTGACATTTCACAGGCGATGTTTTCAACAACACCCTGATACACCTGAGACTCCACAAAGCGCATGAGCAGGCCATCAAGAATCTCTTTAGAGTCCGGCTCATAGATGTAATCCCAGTGATGCTTTAACTCATCATCAGTGGAACCGCTTATAGGTAACATTTGTAAAACTGTTGGCTCTTGAGTCATGGTATTTACAAACTCATTGCTAACTAAATAAAGCGCATCAATTTTACCCATCATAAATGCATCAAGCATCACTTTGATAGATCCGATTAAGTCGCTCATGTGCGGAGAATCACCTAACTGGCTTGCCTCTGCAACAACATTGCCAGGATTACGTTTGAAAAACTCAACCGCTTTCTTGCCAACAGGAACAACATCAATCTCAATACCATTGTCGTCATGGGCTTTCATATCGTTAATTGTTTTCTTAAACAAATTCACGTTTAGGCCACCACACAAACCACGGTCTGATGTTACAACGATGTATCCAACTCGCTTTATTTCACGCTCAACCATATACGGATGCTTAATTTCCGCATGAGCCTGAGATAAATGCGCAATAACATTGCGCATTTTCTCTGCATATGGACGGCTTGCAGACATTCTTTCTTGCGCTTTACGCATTTTAGAAGCTGCTACCATTTCCATTGCTTTGGTAATTTTCTGAGTATTTTTAATACTCTTTATTTTACCGCGTATCTCTTTTGCACCGGACATACTATGTCTCCGCTACCAAACGCCGTTTGCTTTAAAGGCTTCAACTGCAGCTTTCATTTCAGCAGCGATGTCTTTATCGTAATTACCGGTTTCTTCAATTTTAGAAACCAGATCAGCGTTATTTGATTTAACGTATGCCCACATGGCTGCTTCGAAATTAAGAACTTGCTTAACTTCAACGTCATTCATGTAGCCTTCGTTCATCGCATACAGACTGAAAGCCATCGCAGCAACACTCAATGGAGCGTACTGCGCCTGCTTCATCAGCTCAACCGCACGTTCACCTAAAGCTAACTGTGCGCGAGTTGCTTCATCCAGGTCAGATGCAAACTGTGCGAATGCTGCCAGTTCACGATACTGAGCCAAAGCTAAACGAACACCGCCGCCTAACTTTTTGATGATCTTGGTCTGTGCTGCACCACCTACACGAGATACCGATAAACCGGCATTGATCGCTGGACGAATACCCGCATTGAATAAGTCAGATTCTAAGAAGATCTGGCCATCCGTAATCGAGATAACGTTGGTGGGTACGAAAGCAGAAACGTCACCGTCCTGAGTTTCGATGATCGGTAATGCCGTTAGTGAACCGGTTTTACCTTTCACTGCACCATTGGTGGCTTTTTCTACGAAGTCAGCATTTACTTTTGCTGAGCGCTCTAATAAACGAGAGTGTAAGTAGAAAACATCCCCTGGGTAGGCTTCACGACCCGGCGGACGACGTAACAATAGCGATACCTGACGATAAGCCCAGGCTTGCTTAGTTAAATCATCATATACGATTAAGGCGTCTTCGCCTTTATCACGGTAGAACTCACCCATTGAACAACCCGCGTAAGGCGCGATGTACTGCATTGCTGCTGAGTCAGAGGCTGCCGCGGCAACGATAATGGTGTGAGCCATTGAATCGTGCTCTTCTAATTTACGTACCAGGTTAGCAATAGTAGATGCCTTCTGACCAATCGCAACATATACACACTTTACGCCTGTATTTTTCTGATTGATGATGGCATCTAATGCAACAGCGGTTTTACCCGTTTGACGGTCACCGATGATTAGCTCACGCTGGCCACGACCGATGGGTACCATCGCATCGATTGCTTTCAAACCGGTTTGAACTGGCTCGTCAACTGACTTACGTTCGATAACACCCGGTGCGATCTTTTCTATAGGTGCGAAAGTCGTTGTCTCAATTGGGCCTTTACCGTCGATAGGTGAGCCTAAAGAATCAACAACACGACCTAAAAGTGCATCGCCTGTTGGTACTTCTAAAATCTTACCCGTACATTTAGCAATATCACCCTCTTTCAGGTGCTTGTCAGAACCCAGTACAACCGCGCCGACTGAGTCGCGTTCCAGGTTAAGTGCTAATGCGTAAGTCTCGCCTGGCAGTTCGATCATCTCGCCCTGCATCGCCTCGGTTAAACCGTGGATACGGACGATACCGTCAGCCATGCTGACAATAGTGCCTTCGGTGCGAGCTTCAGCTACTGTCTCAAAGCTTTCTATTCGTTTTTTAATCAGTTCACTGATTTCTGATGGATTCAGTTGCATTCTAATTCCTCTTTAATGGTTCAAGTCTGCCCCTAGTGGGACACGGCCTGGGTTAATGACCCAATTTTGGCTTGAGTTGAACCATCTATAACTAAGTCGCCAGCCCGAATTATTACGCCGCCAATTAACGATTGATCAATTTCAGTCGTTAATGTTACTTCGCGGCCTAATTTCTTCTTCAGGGCGTTGGTCATTGATTGAACCTGTGCATCGCTTAATGCATATGCCGCAGTTGCCGTAGCCTCTACTGTGTTTTCTGCTTCAGCGCGATGCGCCTCAAACAAAACCACAATTTCTGGCATTAACATCAGACGATTATTTTCCGACATTACTTTGATAAAATTTTTCTGAGTTTCAGAAAGCTTATCGCCGGTTATATCGATTAAGATCTCGCCTTTCGCTTCAGCACCCATTGATGGGTTATCAATCACGGCTACAAAATCATCGTTGCTGACTACAGCTTCGATAAATTGCAGTGCGTCTGACCATTGCGCCATCTTTGATTCAGCCCCTTTCGATTCTTCATGGGCCACTTCAAAAGCTGCTTTTGCGTATGGTCGTGCTTGCGTTGTGTATTCAGACATGGTGTTTACCTTTCTTTATGCCCAATGGCTATATCTGGGCAATCATGTCATCAACGATATCGCTATGCGCTTTTTCGTCAACTTCACGATTCAAGACTTTTGCAGCACCCGCCATGGCTATGCACGCAACCTGTTGTCTAAGTGCTTCTTTCGCACGATTGACTTCTTGTTCAATCTCAGCATCAGCTGCCGTCTTAATACGACCCGCCTCTACTTTAGCGTCGTCTTTAGCTTCTTCAACAATTTCAGATGCACGCTTTTGCGCCTGAGTCACAATTTCAGATGCCTGACCTTTGGCTTCTTTAATGTGTTTTTCAGCCGCTTTTTCAGCTAGAGCCTGCTCATTCATGCCACGTTCAGCAGCAGCAAGTCCATCGGCAATCGTCTTTTTACGCTCGTCCAGCGCTGCTATCAGCGGTGGCCAAACAAACTTCATTACGAACCATACAAACACGAAAAACGCGATTGATTGTCCGATAAGAGTTGCATTGATGTTCATGTTATTTCCTCGTAACTATATAGATGTTAACTGTTCAGGTTGCCGGTGTGGGGTTTCAGGCCAGGTCGGAAAGTGTGAGCTTTAAATATAAGTCAACAATTTCTAACGTAGGCATGGAGCCTCACGGCGGTAAGCTGGACTATTAACCGCCAGCTACTGCGAAAAGAACATAAAGTGCGATACCAACAGCGATCATTGGAACCGCGTCAACAAGACCCATAACGATGAAGAACTGTGTACGTAACATAGGAATCAATTCTGGCTGACGCGCTGCGCCTTCTAAGAAACGGCCACCTAAGATGCCGATACCAATTGCCGCGCCTAGTGCACCTAGACCCATCATTAATGCGCCTGCGATATATAGAAAAGCTTGTGCTTCAGTCATTGTTTATCTCCTGTTGAGAAAGTTTTAAATTAATAATTAAAATTGTTACATTAAACGTTAACCCTGAGCTGTTTCAGGGTCAGCGTTTAGTGATCCTGGTGTGCCATATCTAGATATACTATTGTTAGCGTCATAAAGATGAACGCCTGCAGTGTAATAATCAGGATGTGGAATATAGCCCAACCTAATTGCAATACGCCACCGAACAGACCAGTGGCCAGCCCCGCTGAGTACATAATCGCAATTAAGATGAAAATCGTTTCGCCGGCATACATGTTACCGAAAAGTCGCAATGCCAATGAAATAGGCTTAGAAATTAATGAGACTAATTCTAAAACCAGGTTCACGGGCGCACCGACTTTACCAAATGGCTGGAATGCAAGCTCTGCAAAGAAACCACTGAAGCCTTTAATTTTGACGCTGTAGTAAAGCATTAACCAGAACACGCCTAACGCCATACCGAAAGTGACATTTGGATCCGTACTTGGAACCACTTTGAAAAACACGTGATGTGGATCAACACCGAAGAAGGTAGAGCCTACCCAGCCAGCCAGCAATGGCAGCCAGTCAACCGGTATTAAATCCATTAAGTTCATTAAGAACACCCAGGCAAATACGGTTAATGCCAGGGGAGCCACAATATCGTTTTTACCACTGAAAGACCCTCGAACACTGCTATTAACAAAGTCGATGATCATTTCAACAAAGTTTTGAAAACCTTGTGGAACACCTGTCGTTGCGGTTTTAGCAACGCTGCGGAATAAAAAGAAAAACACGAAAGCCAGACCGATAGACCAACCCAGTGAGTCTACATGGAAAGCCCAAAAGCCCATTTCTTTAGCTTGTTCAGCAGTTTGAGCAAACATCCAGCCATGATCCGGGTGGTTACCGTAGGTCATGTTCTGTAAATGGTGCTTTATATATTCGCCTGAAGTTATGCCTTCACTCGACATTCTCGTCTCTCCAATTCGTGTCAGCGTCGTCTTTATCTGTATTAACAAAGAACGACACCAGCATGGGAATCATTGTAATAAACAGGTAAGCGCACATCAGTGCGATTACATTTAATTGCTTGATCGCGCTAAACGCGGTTACAAACAACATCACGGTTAAAATAATTTTACCGACCTCAGCACCATAATAGCTCGAGAGGATTTGCGTAGGTTGTGCCTCATTTGCTGCGGATTTGGACTTAACAAAGACCTTCCAGGCAAAATAGGCATTTGCGATACTGGCTATCATGCCACCTGCAATCACTGCTATGGCAAGCGCTTGACTAAAAAACAAAGCCAGCAATCCTGCGAAGCCACTCATCACAAATTGAAGCAAGACTATTTTCTTAATTTGTATCGTACTCGTTTTTAGCATTCTTTTTACGAAAAGCCACCAGCCTCGGAAAACGCGCGCAAAGTATATGAGTTTGCCTGTGTTTAATCAACCCTAATGTACGAATAAGCACAGTTTATTTAGTAACTTCTAATTTAGTAATAAACTGGATTATGCCGAGCTTTTGAGGGGTTTTAACGGGTTAATTTTTTACGAACCGTAAGCTTATATTTCCCGATGCCTATTTTTGGTTGCAGGTCATTGATATTAAACAATTATTTTAAAATTAACTGGAATGGCGTTTCAAATGATTGGCAGGCTCGTGAACTGACTCTGAGACAAGCCTTACTTTTTATGACCTAACTCGGTTGTGATGTCACCAGAAATTGTATGCAGATGACTCACTACATTATCAACGCCTGATGCCATGGATTAGTGGGTGGTGCGCCAAAAACGACTAATTTTACGTGAAATGGATAAGCGAAAAACAAAACCCGGCTCGCCATTGCGCTCAGCGTTTGAGTCAAAATCCAGTGAATTTGGTTTGATTCCGCCTCTAAATTCCTGCGGCCCTTCAGGTTCTGCAGTCACAGAAAAACCTGATAGATATGGGCTACTTTATTTTAGCCAAAATTCCATCCAGCTCATCCAGGCTAGAATAATTAATCACCAACTTACCCTTGCCATTCGTCTTATGCTCAAGCTGAACGGGCGCCCCGAGGCGCTCACTGACCTGCTCCTGCAAACGACGAATATCCGGATCTATGCTGCCGGTTGAGGTGGAGGCTTTCGGTGGCGGGTTTAGCGCCTTTTTCACCTGTTTCTCGGTTTCACGCACCGACCAGCCCAAATCTGCGACTTTATTTGCCAGTGCACTTTGCTCACCACCCGTTAACGCCAACAATGCCCGCGCATGCCCCATATCAATTTTGCGCTCATCGACTAAATGTTTGACGTCTTCATTTAAGTCTTTAAGGCGCAATAGATTGGTCACTGTCGCTCTAGAGCGGCTAACCACTTCAGCCACCTGCTGATGGGTCATTTCGAACTCATCTATCAGGCGTTGTAATGCTCGAGACTCTTCTAACGGGTTTAAATCTTCCCGCTGAATATTCTCTATTAATGAAATGGCCGCCGCAGACTGATCATTTAAGTCTTTTACTACCGCCGGAATTTCATCTAAACCCGCCAGCTGTGATGCACGCCAACGACGCTCGCCCGCGATAATCTCAAATTTACCCGCCGAAATAGGTCGCACGACAATCGGCTGAATAACCCCCTGGGCTTTGATTGAATCGGCAAGCTCCTGTAAAGCCTCCGGCTCAAAATGCACACGCGGCTGATAAGTGCCGCGTTGAATCAGCTCAATTGAAATGTGTCGCAGACCATTGTTGCTAGCCGGCGCAGATTCAGCTGCGACAGGCACAGTAGAAATGGGTTTTGGGTCGGTGAGTTCTTTAACTTCTGCCGCACTGCCTAATAATGCGTTTAAGCCTCTACCCAGGCCTCTTTTCTTTTTTACCATTGATAACTCTGCGTTTAATTTACGATTTAAGTACGTCTAATGATTTACCTCCCCCTGAATAAAAGGGGGATTGAGGGGGATTTATTACCGTATTAAATTGCGGAATCAAATCTCCCGCAGCCCTCTTTGCCAGCCTCTCTAGTTCCAGGAGAAGCGCCTGAACTACGCTACTGCGGGCTGTGACGTGGTCACCTGCTTACGAATCACCTCGCCCGCCAGTGAAAAGTAGGCCAGCGCACCTCGTGAGGTTTTATCGTAGTTTAATACGGGCAGCCCATGTGATGGCGCTTCTGCCAATCGAACATTGCGTGGTACAACCGTGCGGTAAACCCGATCACCAAAATGCTCAATGAGCTGCGCCGACACATCGGTAGCCAACTTATTGCGCGGATCATACATAGTGCGCAATAAACCTTCGATTTCTAAATTCGGGTTAACGCTGCTCTTCACCTGCTCTATCGTTTCAATTAATGACGATAGCCCCTCCAGTGCATAATATTCACATTGCATCGGAATCAATACGCCATTGGCAGAAACCAGTGCATTTAATGTCAGCATATTTAATGATGGCGGGCAGTCAATAATAATAAAGTCGTAATTCGCCTCTACTTGCTGCAAAGCTGTGCGCAAGCGGGTTTCCCGGCCCTCGACCGTTAGCAGCTCAACCTCGGCTGCGGTCAAATCACTGTTCGAAGGCAGCACATCAAAACCAATATTTTCGACGCTGATAATACAGTCTTTAATGTTTTCTTCAGCCAATAGCACATCCAGAATACTGCTTTCCAGCTCATACTTATCGATGCCACTGCCCATGGTCGCATTACCCTGGGGATCTAAATCAACCAGTAAAATGCGTTTTTGGGTTATCGCCAGAGACGCCGCTAAATTCACCGATGTGGTGGTTTTGCCCACGCCGCCCTTTTGATTGGTCACTGCTATTATTTTTGCCATGTATTTATCTTTTGTGTTGCTCTCAGTTCAACCGGGCAATTTCAATTAATTGTCGGTTTTCTTCCAGCCAGGGCACGTGTAGCTGATGCTGCGCTAGCTGCTCATATCCCGTGGCTAATGTTGGCAACTCATCCTTTCCCTTCATTGCCAGTACCCGGGTTGTTGATGTTAACAGATGTTGGGTGCGATCCAATATAGTATTTAACGCTGCGAAGGCTCGACAGGTAATAATTTCGAATCCAAACCCGGGCGTATAGTCTTCTACACGACTATGAATAATGTCAATGTTTTCAAGCTTTAAGTCGATTTTGCACTGGGTTAGAAAGCGGGTTTTTTTGCCATTACTATCGAGTAAAACAAATTGATAATCGGGCAAACAAAGCGCCAGGGGAATGCCCGGTAAGCCTGGGCCAGTGCCAACATCGAGCACCGGACTGCCGTTTATAAATGGCAAAATACTTAAACTGTCCAGCACATGGCGAACCACCATCGCATCCAGCTCGCGAATAGCGGTGAGGTTATAGGCCTTGTTCCACTTCAGCATGAGCTGTAAATAGTCGATTAGTTTTTGTTGAATCTGCGGGGACAGGTCCAGCCCCATTTGTCGTATGCCCTGTTCTAGCCTTTGTTCAGCCTGTATTCGATCAACTTGCATTTATTTATATCCGAGCGCCTGATTCGTTAATGACTTGAGTAGGCCGTCCATTTCAGCAATTAATGCCGCATTTTGAATATGATGGCGTTTTTTCAACTCTGCCGAATTCATATATGCCAGCCAGGTCTGATTTTTTTCGTCCTGCCAGGCCATCACTTTTAGTGGTAAATCCAGAGCCACTAGGGGGTTTTCATTAATCAATGGTGAGCCGGCTTTCGGGTTACCAAAAATTAATAACTGTGTTGGGCGCATCGAGATACCGACTTTTTTCGCCCCCATTGAATGGTAAATGCGGCTATAAACAATAATGCCTTTTTGCTTAATTATTTTTTCCAGCCGGTCCATGGTTTGTCCAACACTATAGCGACTTTGTTTTACGGTGTAGTCCTGGATTGCGTGGCTGATATTTACATTGAACATTAGCAATAATAAAAACAAACTGTTTGGAAAAATTTTCACAATAAAGAATACCTTTTATAATTTTTAGTTAAATAACTAACCCGAAAATAACTTATTTTATTTACATCTGTTGTGGTGCTTTTCCCTCAACTTATTCTATTCACAACACCTAATCACTCGTATATTTCCCCGCGCAATTTTTAATGCCATCGCATTTTTAGTTATATTTATTTCAAACTCTGAAAAACAAACCTTAGCTAAATCAAAACTGGCATTCCCTGTAACTTTAACCCATTAAAAATAGGCACTTTTGAATAAGTGTTTAATTTTCATCTAGCCGGTTAAGAATGATTCGCCTTTTTCATATGCACCAGCAATAATGAAATGGCTGCCGGTGTTACTCCCGAAATTCTGCCCGCCTGCCCTAAAGTAGTAGGTCGATGATCGATTAATTTCTGACGTACTTCGTTAGACAGACCTTTCACCTGATCGTATTGCAATGTATCAGGTATTATTTTACCTTCATAGCGTTGAGCTTTATTAATTTCTTCCTGCTGACGATTTAAATACCCCGCATATTTCACTTGAATTTCGACCTGCTCCGCCACTTTTGCATCCGTCACCGGTGAGCCAATTTCTGCTACACCGGTTAATTTTTCGTAAGTCATTTCCGGGCGTTTTAATAAATCCAGCGCACGAGATTCTTTACTTAATGGTTTTGCTAAAACGCTCTCTAACGCTTTGCCCGTAGCTGAAGCGGGTTGCACCCAAATGTCTTTTAAACGTTGTTGCTCGCTTTCAATTGCCGCATGTTTTTCATTAAAAACCGTCCACTGATGCTCGCTTAACAGGCCCATTTTATGCGCCACTTCACTGAGACGTAAATCCGCATTGTCTTCGCGCAGCAACAAACGGTATTCTGCACGTGAAGTAAACATGCGATAGGGTTCCTGTGTGCCATTGGTAATCAAATCATCCGCCAATACACCGATGTATGCCTGATCTCTGCGCGGTGACCAGGCTTCTTTTTCCTGCACCTGCAATGTTGCATTAATGGCTGCCAGCAACCCTTGAGCCGCCGCTTCTTCATAACCGGTGGTGCCGTTAATTTGGCCGGCAAAAAACAGGCCCTTTATAAAGCGTGTTTCTAAACTTGGCTTTAAATCTCGTGGATCAAAAAAATCATATTCTATGGCATATCCCGGACGGGTAATAAACGCATTTTCAAAGCCTTTAATCGAACGCACCAAATCAAACTGCACATCAAAGGGTAAACTGGTTGATATGCCATTGGGATAAATTTCGAAACTGTTTAAGCCTTCTGGCTCGATGAAAATCTGGTGTGAATCTTTATCAGCAAATCGTACAATTTTATCTTCAATTGATGGGCAATATCTTGGGCCGACACCTTCAATTACGCCAGAGTACATTGGGGAGCGATGCAGCCCGCCGTGAATAATTTCATGCGTTTTCGCATTGGTGTAGGTGATGTGGCAAGAAATCTGTTGTGGGTGATCGTCCACCGATCCGGTGAGAGAAAACACCGGCGTTGGGGTGTCACCGGGCTGTTCCTGTAGTTCTGAATAATCTATCGAGCGGCTATCAATGCGCGGCGGGGTGCCGGTTTTTAGGCGACTAACCCGAAACGGTAAATCCCGTAAGCGCTTTGAAAGCGCAATTGATGGCGGGTCACCCGCGCGGCCACCTGAATGATGGCTCTCACCAATATGTATTAGCCCACCCAAAAAAGTGCCGACGGTTAGCACCGCTGTTTTGCACTTAAACTTCAATCCCATCTGGGTGATTACACCCACCACCTGACCATTTTCGATAATCAGGTCTTCTACCGCCTGTTGAAAAATAGATAAATTTGGCTGGGTTTCCAATGCGATGCGAATCGCTTGTCGGTATAATTGACGATCGGCCTGTGCACGGGTCGCGCGGACCGCTGGGCCTTTACTGGCATTTAAAGTGCGAAACTGAATTCCGCCCTTGTCCGCCGCCTTTGCCATTATGCCACCCATGGCATCTATTTCTTTTACCAGATGTCCCTTACCGATGCCGCCAATGGCGGGGTTACAGCTCATAATGCCGAGGGTTTCAATATTGTGGGTGAGTAGCAATGTTTTCGAGCCCATACGGGCCGCGGCCAATGCGGCCTCTGTACCGGCGTGTCCGCCACCAATTATAATGACATCGTAGGTTTCGTTATAGAACATGGGCTGGGTATTCATTGCATAATAAATCGCCAATTTTAGCAAATTTAGCGCACATACACCGCTATTAATTATAAATTAGCCCGAGTTATAATTATTTGTTATAAATATTTAATGTACGGGTTAATTCCGTTGCTAGCGCCCTGCCACCGATTGATACCACAGATGCTGAGCGGAGTCGTTCATCTCTGTGCTAATTAAATTGAAATGACGCCAGGGTACGGCGTTGTAAAAACGGAATTTAATAAATTTTGGGTCAAACAAGATACAAACCAATACTACTTATAATAATTAGCACACCACCCGTTATCCGTTTAAATAAGATATCATTCTGTATTATTTTGTCATGCGCATTTAAGCCAATAAAATGCCCAATGGCGCCAACCGGTAATAAAATCAATGCCACTAAAATATTTAACTCAACACCCACCACTACAAATACGCTCATTTTTATCATTACAATAATGAACCACAAAACAAATAATGTATTACGCAATAAAGCTGTGCTTACATTTCGCATAAACACCGCAACAATTAATGGCGCACCGGTTAATGAGGTGCCGGCTACATAACCACCAATACACAGGAAAAATCGATCTGCCCATTTATTGTTGCTGTGAATACTTTTACCTGTTAACCATAATATGGCATATAACAAAGTGACACTATATATAAAAATTAGCAGCCAACGGGTGGGCAAACTAATTAAACCAAACACGCCAATTAATACAAATGGAATAATGACCTGCATAGATTTTTTCAGGTACACCCAGTCAACTTCTCCCAATCGTGATCGAAGCGTCAAACTGGAAAAAAACAATAGATGCAGTCCAATAATGGGCAACCAGAATAAAGGCTGATTGTAAATAAATAACATGAGTGGCAAACCCAGTGCTCCACCACCAAATCCTAAACCGCTACGAACAAACCCTGTCCAGATAAAAACTAACGCAATGAGAAATAGTTGCATGTAGCTAAAGTCAGCTAATACTGCCATATTTAAAATTTACTTTTCTATGAGTTCTTAAATAAGTGTTCTTGATTAAGGGATCTTGATGATGATTTGAAAATTCACCGTTTCATGGTCGATGTCGCGAACACCAAAAATCATATCGCCTTTTCTATATAGCGTAGACATATAGGTTCTTAGCCCATCAGTTGTAATAATTTTATTGCCTTTTATTAACAACTTTACAGACTCAGTTAGCACGGCAGGGCGTGCGCTATATTCAACACTGGTTAATATCTTTGGATTTTTTTCTGTTATCATTTTTCTTTTTATAGAACCGTCTTTTTTTATTTGTATTTCATACACCGCTTCTGATAACAGGTCTTTCAACCTCACGGTTTTATCTAACAACATTTCGCTTATTTCAATACTCGTCATCTGCTTATAATCTTGTTTTTCTAAACTGGCTAAGCTTAATTTAGTCTCAGCTATGGCAAATGTTATTATTAAATTTAAAATCACCCATAAAATAATTTTTGATTTCATTTTTATTCCCTATGTATTTATTTTTTTGTGATTACACTAGTGCCCTAAATATTCATCTATATATATAGCCAGCTTATCCTGTAAGCTTTCTTCAAAATAATCCAGACTTTTGTTAAACAAACTGAGATACTTGACTGCCTTATCGTGATTTAATTTTTTATTATTAAGTTTATATTCTAACTCCGGTAATTTTTTATCATGCCTTGGCACTATATTCCATATCACAAAATCAGCATTTATTTTATTTATCATTTTTTGAGCTGACTCACAAAACGCTTCAATTTGTGTTTCTCCTTCAGGCCCCAGGCAACCTGCCTCTAGCCGAAAGGTCACACTCAACTTTTTATCTTCATCCAGGGGTAATTTTATGTTCATATCTTTTTGTGTTCTTAATTGTTTCTATAAATCTTCATCAATACCATATTGATTTAAACCCCAGGCAAATAAATGACTGCTGCGATCGTTTGATTGTCGTAAATTAGTTGCCAATCGTTGCAACCAGTGTTTAAATAATTGATAAGCTTCCTGCGGGTGACTGTCCATATAATCTAATAATATTTTTCTATTAATACGAATTAAACTAACATCATCACTGGCAATAACCGACGCACTTCGTGGTGAGCCATCAAATAAATTTAATTCACCAAACGTTTCACCTGGGCCTAATTCACAAAATCCAGATTGGATTTCTCGTCCATCATGTAATACGACTCTTTTATTAATGCGTACATGTCCTTCTTCAACATAATACACATCGAGGCTTTCTTCGCCTTCCATCATTATTCTATCGCCGCCTTTATAACTAAGCTGCTGACACGCATGGGGCTGTTTAAATTCTTCTGCCTGTAAAAATTTTTTTAAAATGCTCGACATGATTTCTCTTATCTCATTCCGTGATATTACTATTTATTGGGGGCTGTGACGGCTTCGTTAAAATAAACCAGGCACCATAAAGCATAATTATGGCAATGCTAAATTTGAGCATATTGCCGACCGGTGAGTAAACTAGCATATACGCAAAGCTAATACTCATAAAGCCCACAGACATTATTTTTGCACCCCGGGGGATTACTCTGTGTTGTTGCCACATTTGTAGTGACGGCCCAAATAATTTGTGAAAATACAACCAGTTGTGAAAACGCTCTGAGCTGCGTGAAAATGCCCATAATGCCAACAACATAAATGGTGTTGTCGGCAAAACGGGTAGCAGCACGCCTACGGCACCTAAAGTGAAAAATATCCAGCCTAATATAAAATAGATGATTCTCATATGTTCTATCAATAACCCTGTTAAAGTTTTTGTTTACTCGCTTTTTCGACTTGATATTGCCCTGTTTATACTATATATAATAGTCGTTATGAATATAGAATTACTCGAATCCATGTTAAATCAGGGTCAGGATAGTTTAATACTTCGCTTCGGTCTTGGGCAGGCTTTTTTAAAGCAAAAAAACTATTTGTCCGCCATAGAGCATCTATTGGTGGCACTCGAGTATGATGCTAAACACTCTGCAGCTTATAAGTTATTAGGCAAGGCCTATGCTCAATCTGGGCAGACCTTACAGGCTATCGAAATCTACCAAAAAGGTATTTTAGTTGCTGAACAAAAAGGCGATATACAGGCAGCAAAGGAAATGCGTGTGTTTTTAAATCGTTTAAAATAGTCTGCTTCAGCATATCCTACGCCACATCTTGCTCTACATCAGCGTATACTAAACCAACTTATTAACCTGTAACCATACAAGCTGTTTTTATGGATCTTCCCCAAATTGAAGACTTTCGCGCTTTATTTTTAAATCAGACTCCTCTGCTAGATGTTCGTGCTCCGATTGAATTTAATCAGGGCGCATTTCCTTTTACTGAAAATCACCCGCTTATCAATGACGAGGAACGCCAGCTTATTGGATTAAAATATAAAACGCTGGGTCAGGATGAAGCGATTGAGCTTGGCCATGAGCTGGTAAAAGGAGAGCTAAAATCAGCTCGCATAAACCAGTGGCGGACGTTTTTTGAAGCTCACCCTGACGGTGTTTTGTATTGCTTTCGTGGCGGCATGCGTTCTAAAATTTCTCAACAATGGATTTATGAAAACACCGGACTTATGTTTCCCCGTATAAAAGGCGGTTATAAAGCCATGCGCCGGTTTTTAATTGATGAGCTGGATAATTCTTCTGCACAAATTTCACCTGTTATTTTAGGCGGTCGCACAGGAATTGGAAAAACCGTTCTTTTAAAAAAGTTAAATAACAAAATTGATCTTGAAGGTTTGCTCCACCATCGTGGCTCTGTATTCGGAAATCATGTAACCCCTCAACCTTCGCAAATTGACATCGAAAACAACTTATCAATTGAATTAATAAAGCTCATTCATCATCAACATCTCAATATTGTGTTTGAAGACGAAGCACCTAATATTGGTTCAAGACGCATTCCGCAAGTGCTATTTAATAAAATGAAACAATCGCCTTTAGTATTGCTTGATGCCAGTGTAGACGAGCGCATTAATATTACTTTTCAAGAATATATTGTTGAAGCGCTCGCGGAGCATCAGTCTCATAATGGTGAAGATGCGGGCTTTATCAGTTGGGAAAATCATTTACATACTGCCATTGATAAAATTCAACGTCGCCTTGGTGGCGAGCGATATACTGAAATTAAGGGTATATTGACTCAGGCTATTCATCATCAAAAATCGACTAATGATACAGCTTTGCACTACGACTGGATAAAAAGTTTACTGGTTGATTATTATGACCCCATGTACGATTTTCAAATAAGTAAAAAACAAAGTCGCATTATTTTTAGCGGAACGCAGAATGAAGTGCTGGCGTTTTTACAGTCTCAGTACAATATTTATTAAGGCCGTTTCAAATGACTCAAACTAGCCAGAAGCAGAAGTTTGTTAGATTGCTTTGCTTGTTGGCAAGTTGCACTGCCAGGGAACATCTCCCTCGGGGAAAGACCGCTGCTTTTTAGCGCTCTGTCCCCTGATTGAGACCACCAAGAGTTGTGCGGGGTCG
>Ga0316206_1001751_pt1 | contig 17386 bp, 19 predicted proteins | sample 6monthpyrite_MG_FD_204942 | JGI IMG/M metagenome (GOLD analysis project Ga0316206, IMG submission 204942) | Microbial mat bacterial communities from mineral coupon in-situ incubated in ocean water Damariscotta River, Maine, United States -... | ecosystem: Environmental > Aquatic > Marine >... | reverse complement strand
AACCCGTCTTAGTAGATGTAATACGTTCCTGAAGAGCACCCATTTCTTCTGCAAGAGTAGGCTGGTAACCAACCGCTGAAGGCATACGACCTAACAGTGCTGATACCTCAGTTCCCGCAAGTGTATAGCGATAGATGTTATCAACGAACATCAGTACGTCGTTACCTTCGTCACGGAAGTACTCTGCCATTGTTAAACCAGTTAACGCAACACGAAGTCTGTTACCTGGAGGCTCATTCATCTGACCGTAAACCAGTGCTACTTTATCAAGTACGCCACCTTCTTCCATCTCGTAGTAGAAGTCATTACCCTCACGAGTACGCTCACCTACACCGGCGAATACAGAGAAACCACTGTGCTCTACCGCGATGTTACGAATCAATTCCATCAGTGTTACAGTTTTACCAACACCTGCACCACCGAATAAACCAACTTTACCACCCTTAGCGATCGGCATGATCAAGTCGATAACCTTAACGCCTGTTTCCAGGATATCAAGACCAGCGGCCTGCTCTGCGTATGCAGGTGGCTCACGGTGAATAGGCATTGATTTTGAATGACCAATTTCACCGGCGTTATCAATTGGGTTACCCAATACGTCCATGATACGGCCAAGAGTTTCTTTACCGACTGGAACTGTGATTGGGGCGCCTGTTGAAGTTACTTCAAGACCACGTTTTAGGCCATCAGAACTACCCATTGCGATACCACGAACGATACCGTCACCTAACTGCTGCTGAACTTCTAAAGTCAGACCAGTAGATGTTACTGTTAATGCTTCATAGACCTTCGGAACGCTGTCCCGAGGAAATTCAACGTCGATTACCGCACCGATGATGCCGACTATATTTCCTGAACTCATGTTACAGTCCTCTAAAATTTAAATTCTGTTAACTAACTGCCGCTGCACCAGCCACGATTTCAGAAATTTCCTGAGTAATCGATGCTTGACGCGCTTTGTTATAAATCGTCTGAAGCTCACTGATGATGTCACCTGCATTATCGGTCGCGCTTTTCATTGCGATCATTCGTGCAGACATCTCACAAGCGATGTTCTCTACGACGCCACGGAAAACCTGCGATTCGATGTAACGCATAAGCAGGCTGTCCAGTATTTCTTTTGAATCTGGCTCGTAAATATAATCCCAGTGATGCTTGAGCTCTTTATCTGCGCTTGCTTCAATTGGCAGCAGTTGCAGAACGTTTGGTGTTTGCGTCATCGTGTTAACGAATTCGTTGTGCACCAAATATAACTTATCAATCTTGCCTTCTGAAAAAGCATCCAGCATAACTTTTACCGGGCCGATCAAATCTTCAAGGCGAGGTTTGTCTCCTAACTGAGACGCTTCTGCAACCTGGTTAGCGTTAAAGCGTTTGAAAAAATCAACCGCCTTACGACCAACCGATACCACGTCAATTTCAACGTTAGTATCTGAAAAACCAATCATTTCCTTTACAGTGCGTTTGAACAGGTTAATGTTCAAACCACCACAAAGACCACGATCTGACGTTACAACAATAAAACCAACTCGTTTTACGTCGCGCTCCATCATGAATGTATGTTTATATTCAGGATGGGCATTCGCCAAATGTCCGATAACATTGCGCATTTTGTCTGCGTATGGACGTGTATGTTCCATACGCTCTTGCGCTTTACGCATTTTAGAAGCCGCAACCATTTCCATAGCCTTGGTGATCTTCTGCGTATTCTGGATACTCTTGATCTGGGTACGTATTTCTTTAGCACCAGCCATGATTTATCCCCTGTTACCAGACGCCGTTAGCTTTAAACGTTTCTAGTGCTGCTTTCATGCTTGCAGCAATATCATCGTTATAATCAGCTGTTTCATTAATTGAGTTCAGTAAGTCAGCATTGTTGCTCTTAAGATGCGCATGCATAGCCGCTTCAAAAGCCACAATCTTGTTAGCTGGAACATCATTCAGGAAGCCTTCGTTCGCTGCGAACAGAGAGAAAGCCATATCAGCAGTACTTAATGGAGCGTACTGTGCCTGCTTCATTAATTCAGTAACACGCTCACCCAGCTCTAGCTGTGCGCGAGTCGCGTCATCTAAATCAGATGCAAACTGTGCGAATGCTGCCAGCTCACGATATTGAGCCAGTGCAAGACGAACACCACCACCAAGCTTCTTGATGATTTTAGTTTGTGCAGCACCACCAACACGAGATACTGATAAACCAGCATTGATCGCAGGACGGATACCTGAGTTAAATAAATCTGTTTCTAAGAAGATCTGACCATCAGTGATCGAGATAACGTTCGTAGGTACGAACGCTGAAACGTCACCAGCCTGAGTTTCAATGATTGGTAATGCAGTTAAAGAACCTGTTTTACCTTTCACTTCACCGTTAGTGAACTTCTCTACGTAATCTGCGTTTACACGAGATGCACGCTCTAAAAGACGTGAATGCAAGTAGAAAACGTCACCTGGGTATGCTTCACGACCTGGTGGACGACGTAATAACAGAGAAACCTGACGGTAAGCCCATGCTTGTTTAGTTAAATCATCATATACAATCAGTGCGTCCTGACCGCGGTCACGGTAGTACTCACCCATTGTGCAACCTGAGTAAGGTGCAATGTACTGCATCGCTGCAGAATCAGAAGCGTTAGCAGCAACGATAGTGGTGTACTCTAATGCGCCGTGCTCTTCTAATTTACGAACGATACCCGCAACAGTCGATGCTTTCTGACCGATTGCAACGTAAACACATTTAATGCCTGAACCTTTCTGGTTGATGATCGCATCGATTGCCACAGCTGTTTTACCAGTCTGACGGTCACCGATAATCAGCTCACGCTGACCACGACCAACAGGTACCATTGCATCGATTGCTTTAAGACCTGTTTCAACTGGCTGGTCAACAGACTTACGTTCGATTACGCCAGGAGCGATTTGTTCGATCGGAGCTGATAACTCAGAGTTGATTGGACCTTTGCCGTCGATTGGCTGACCCAGTGAGTCAACAACACGACCCAACATGCAATCACCAATTGGCACTTCAACAATACGGCCAGTACATTTAGCAATATCGCCTTCTTTAAGCGTTTTGTAATCACCTAATACAACAGCACCAACAGAGTCACGCTCTAAGTTAAGTGCCATAGCAAACAAGTTGCCAGGTAATTCAATCATCTCGCCTTGCATTACATCTGCAAGACCGTGGATACGGATAATACCGTCTGTAATACTAACGACTGTACCTTCAGTCGTTGCTTCAGACGACGCATCAAAACCTTCGATGCGTTTTTTGATCAGATCGCTGATTTCTGATGGATTAAGCTGCATTCTTTTATCCCCTTAACGGTTCAATGCGTTGGTAAGCGACGCAAGCTGTGACTGGATGGAGCCATCGATAACCATGTCACCTGCACGTATTACTACGCCGCCAATTAGTGACTCATCAACCTTAGTGGTCAATGTAATATCACTACCCAGTTTTTTCTTTAATGACTCTTTAAGAGCAGATTCCTGATCGTCAGTTAAAGCCATTGCTGAAGTAACTTCAGCATCGACAATACCTGCGCTTTCAGAAACAAGAGCTTCATATTGAACAGCAATTGCTGGTATTTCAGATAGACGTTCGTTTTCAGCAAGAAGCGTAATTAAGTTCTTGTTGGCATCGTCAATCTTGTCACCGCAAACACTGGCAAATAATTCGCCTTTCTGTTCTTTAGTCATCTTCGGGTTATCCAACACATCGTTCATAGTTGGATCATTAGCTACTAAACTCATTAGCGCTAATGCCTCAGACCACTTTGGCTGTGACGCTTTGTCACGAGCAGATTCAAACACTGCACGTGCATAAGGTCTGGCTGTAGTTGATATATCAGACATGATTTATTCCTCTATATCTGGCTAGCCAGTTCCTTTAAAGCGTCATTATGAGCAGCTTGATCGACTTCACGCTTAAGAATTTTCTCAGCGCCGGCCATTGCAATAGCAACAACCTGTTCTCTCATCTGCTCTTTCATGCGATTAACTTCCTGTTCAATCTCAGCCTGAGCCGCTGTGATAATACGATCGCCTTCGGCTTTCGCATTCTCTTTAGCTTCGTCTACAATTTCGTTTGAACGTTTCTGTGCCTGAGCAAGAATATCCTGAGCCTGACCTTTTGCTTCGTGAAGCCTTTCAGTCGCCTTTTTCTCAGCTAATTCTTTCTCATGAGCACCACGTTCAGCTGCAGCCAAACCATCAGCAATTTTCTTGGTACGCTCTTCAAGAGCGCCCATGATTGGTGGCCATACAAACTTCAGGCAGAACCACACAAAAATGAAAAAAGTGATCGATTGGCCGATGAGCGTTAAATTAATGTTCATGGCAGAACCTTCTCGTTAATGTAAGTCTAAAGTTACGCTGCAACAGCGAACAGAATGTACATAGAGATACCAACAGCAATCATTGGTACCGCATCAACAAGACCCATAACGATGAAGAACTGTGTACGTAACATTGGAATTAACTCTGGCTGACGAGCAGCACCTTCCAGAAAACGGCCACCTAAAACGCCGATACCGATAGCAGCACCCAGTGCTCCTAAACCCATCATTAAAGCGCCAGCTATATAAAGCATTGCTTGTACTTCAGTCATTTTCTTCTCCTAATCTATAAAAGATTTAATTTAAATTGAAACTGTTTAATTACTAAAATTGTTTAATGTTCGCTATGCGCCATATCCATGTATACGATAGTCAGCGTCATAAAAATGAACGCCTGTAACGTAACGATAAGGATGTGGAAAATTGCCCAACCCAGTTGAAGCACGCCGCCAAAGACAGCCAAGCTTGCACCGGCGCTGAACATCAACGCGATCAATATGAAAATCATTTCACCAGCGTACATGTTACCGAACAGACGCAGTGCTAACGAAATTGGTTTAGCGATCAGAGATACAAATTCCAGTAAGAAGTTAACCGGAACAAATGCAGCCTGAACCACTTTATTACTAGACTGGAAAGGCATCATTGTTAGCTCAGCAGTGAAGCCGCCAACGCCTTTATTCTTTAATCCGTACCAGATAGTTAATAAGAATACGCATATCGCCAATGCAAATGTTGCATTAGGATCAGTAGAAGGAACCACTTTCATGTATACATGATGCGGGTCTGCTCCGAAGAAAGTTGCACCAATCCAGGCAGATGCGCTAGGCAACCAGTCAACTGGTATTAAATCCATGAAGTTCCATAGGAAAATCCAGACAAATACCGTTAACGCCAATGGCGCCACTAAATCATTTTTGCCTGTGAACGAACCACGAACGCTGGTATCAATGAACTCAACGATCATCTCTACAAAGTTCTGAACACCTTTTGGCACACCAGAACTGGCTTTTTTAGCCACACCGTAAAATATCCAAAGGAAAAGAGCACCTAATAGAGTAGACCAAAGCATCGTATCCACGTGGATAGCCATGAAGCCCATTGCTTTTGCTTCCGCAGCACTTTGTGCGAATTCCCATGAACCGGTCTCTGGGTTTTGCCCATAAGTCCAGTTGGTAAGGTGATGCTTTATATAAGCAGCTGAAGTTAATTGTTCTGACATGTCAGTTCAACACCATTTTTAAATTAAAATTCGGATTACCCGCGTCGCGCTGGCTTATGCCGTGCTGCGTATCCGCGTGTAAATAAAAAACTCATTTGAGCAATGACGAAACCGATAACAATCGCCAATGGCTCCAGCTTGATAACAGACATGCCTAATGCAAATAAAGCGACAACGATAATGAACTTAAGAACCGAACCTTTAATCAGCTCAGATGCATCAATACCGAGTCCTTCTCCACTTTCATCAGTGGCTGCTTCCGTCGCGAGATGTACGCGCCATGCATGAACCCAGGTACCTGCTAAAGAAATCAGGCCACCATATATAAGCGCTAACGCAAATCCACTGTCCTTCTGTAAGAATGAAACTATAGCTGCGATTACTACAAATGCCAGTTGTGTAAAGCTCAGGCTTTTTATCGTTGCCTGAAAACTCGAATTCCGGCTACGAACGCCATTGGAATCGGACATTTTGTCATCTCAGCTCAGTTATTACAGATGGAACTGCCTGTATCAAGGGCGCGTAGTATATTTCGTCGGTGCTATAGCGTCAAGCGAAATAGGCGCTACACATAGGGCTCGGCATCACTTAATTGTGAATTTTGACAGACGGATAATTCTCTTACTTCTTGAGTGGCAAACAGATGATCATCTCAGCTTGCCAGCAACATAAACGCCTCAACCATGTGCCTTTCATCCAATATATGTGACAAATGTTACATATATTATCTAAAATCAAAAAACCCTCCTATAATAAGAACATTATAATTAACTAATAAAATGATGCAGGTGTGGTCGCATTTCGCCTGTTACTCTTAACCTCTAAGAACAGGATACATAAATGTCTTTAAAAGACTGGTTATTAAAAAAATTATCTGGCGACACATCTGCAAAACTTGAATTAAGCGCAGAAGAAGAAACCTTATCAGGTTTAAATCTGAAAAACGTTATTGACGCACATCTGGACTGGAAAGTTAAACTTAACAGCACACTCGATGGCAGCAGCACTGAAAAATATGAAGTGAAAACCGTATCACAGGACAACCTGTGCATACTTGGTAAGTGGTTATATGGCCCGGGCAAACAACTCTATTCAAAATTACCTGAATATGAAGCCCTGAAAAAAGTACATGCAGAGTTCCATGTTTGTGCTGGCGGTATCTTAAACGACCACAATAACGGTAATGCCGACATCGCTGCCAACAAACTTGGTCGCGAGTTTAAAGACCTGTCAAACCAAATTCAGTTAGACTTAGTGCGCTTGTTCACAACAGCCAAGACTTAAACACAGACAAGAAAGTGAAAGGGATTTCATTTATTAAAAACCATCACTTCACAATTTTTTAACGCCTGCAACTACTCCGCCTTTAACACCGGTCGCACTTTAAAGCATCCTGCTTCCACGACGGTTTAGTAAAACAAAATACTATGACGCTTTATTAGATCACTTCAGCCATCATCTGTGGTATCGATACATTTTCTTCCATAAAAATATTTCCTATTTATTTAAATAGCACGACCATCAACAAATACCTTACTGAAGACATCTCTTGTAAATTAATGAACTCGATGCAGAAGATTTTTCAAATCTTCACTTATGACTCAGATACATTGCAAGAGTTTTATAAACCTGCGACGGTTCATAAGGCTTAACAATAAAATCATCCATACCTACTGACTGACATTTTTCACGGTTTTCAACAGAAACATCAGCCGTCAACGCAATAACCGGCACCGAAGTCTTAGAATGTTTCTTTTCATACTGCCGAATTAACCGGGTCGCTTCATAGCCATCCATTACTGGCATAAAACAATCCATTAATATCAGATCATATTCATTTTCAGCCACTTTCTTCACCGCTTCTTCGCCGTTGACCGAAACATCTACCGTATGCCCGAGCTCTTCAAGCAGCTGTGTTGCAATCATCACATTTACCTCGGTGTCTTCAACCAGCAAAATAGTTGATGCTGGCATCTGCACATCAGCTGTTAAGATATCGATGTCATCACTGTTTTCTGCTTTTAGCTGAGAGATCTCGAACGTGTACTGCAGACAAAAAACCGTACCCACACCTGGTGTGCTTTTATACCAGATTTTCCCCTGCATAATTTCAGTCAGTTGTTTACTGATCGTCAGCCCTAATCCTGAACCGCCATATTTTCTTGTGGTCGACGTATCTGCCTGGGTAAATGACTGAAACAGGTCTCCCGCTTTCTCTTCATTTATACCGATTCCGGTATCTTCAATTTTCAGAGTAAATTCAAAACGTTTGCCATTTACCTGATAGTTTTCAAATGAAACTACCACACCACCACTCGCTGTAAACTTGATGGCATTGCTAATGATATTTATAAGTATCTGTTTAAAACGAAGCTGATCACATAACACAACAGGTATATCTTTAACCGGCGCCTGATATTCAAGACTGATATTTTTATCCTGCGCTTCTGCTTCAAAAATGATTAAAATGTGTTTTATTAGTCGCTGAAGATCGACCGGCTGATTTTCAAGACTAATTTTTCCTGATTCGATTTTTGAGAAATCAAGGATATCGTTAACCAGCAACAATAACTGTTGAGATGACTCTTTAATCATGCGAATGTGTTTTATCTGCTCATCATTAACATTTGTTTTTTCTAAGAAAGCACACCCACCAACCACGCCATTTAATGGCGTCCTTATTTCATGCGACATCACCGAAAGGAACTCACCTTTTGCTTTTGATGCAGCTTCGCTAATCTCCATTGCTTTTATCAACTGATCTTTCTGCTCAAACTCATCAACAACCATTTTATTGTAAGTACTTACCAGGCTACCAAGCTCATCTTTAGATTCATAGTCATAGGCAACTGGTTTGTTCAGTATTTTTCGCTGATCAATAACACCGAGCAAATTCTTTAGCGGGATAATAACTCGTTTGCTCACGCCAAGATAGAATGCAATCATTGCGAAAAGAAACGCAAACAAAAAAACCATCATCATTAAATTCACGTACTCTTTGAAAAAATCACTCAGGTTATTACCATCCAGATCTATCACCAGCCGGTACTTCTTAAATGATAAGTTATTTTCCGAATTTACGACTAGCTGGTAGATATAAATATAATTTAACGCTTCAATTTCTATAAACTTATTTTTTTTCGCTTTTTCTGCCTTCAGAAATATTTTTTTCAGCCTTGGTTCAGATATTGCCTGAATGTTTTTATCTTTATAATAATAATTACTTGATGCAATGACTTCCCGGATATCAGGATCAATAACATAAAGCCCGTTTATATCATCGAAGGTCGCAATCGAATTATTTGTCCGAACAATATTTGCGACACTACCATCAGCTTCGATTGAAATATGGAATGTTTCTGCAATTTCACTTGAACGAATTCGAGCGGAGTTTTTTATTTCTTTTGAAATATATAGACTGGCCATAAAATACACCATGGCCACTATGATAATGATAATAGCAAATGATGGCGCAAGTAGTTTCCAGTTAATACTGTCCTTATTGATTAACACCAGTTTCATTATTCGCTTGTAACAGGCATAAGATTCTGAGCGATAACAGAACAGTCTGTATTTATTGTTTTAAGATTTACAAGAATAGAACATATTGATTTTATATTTTCTAAAAAAGAAGGTTTCTGTAACACCTCAGCAAGCTCACTCGCATTCAACAGATGTAAATCATTTAGCGCCGCTTCAAATTCTTTTTCAGTAATTCCTTCTCGCTCTGCCATCATTCGTATTGCTGACTGTTTATTATTATCCAGATATTCTAATGCTCTTAGCCATGCCCGGTTAAACTTTTTAGCCCAGTTCGGATCGGCTTTAATCACTTCTTCACTGACACTGATAACATCAATAATCTGCCCCGGAATTTCACGCGTTGTAAACACGGTCTTGTAGGCTTCATCTCGCAGTATTTCTGTAGCAAAAGGTGGATATGTGACAACCGCATCAACCTGACCAGATACAAGCTCGTCTTTCATTTTTAACTGTTCGAGGTTGATATAGTCGATATCGGCTATCGTCAGACCATATTTCTTCAGTGCCTTTGCCAGTATCACTATGCCCAGAGAGCCCGTCTCAACACCAATTTTCTTGCCTTTAAGAGACGCCATATTATTGGTTCCCTGGCGACTAATAATCATATCCCCGCCATAAGAATAGTCGGGTACCAGAACCGGGACAACTCGCTGGTTATTTAGAGCTGAAACGATTATCGCCTCAATCACGGTACTGGACATCGCATTAGCACGCCCCTGGATAAAGGTTCGCTGAACATCGACCAAAGAAGCCAGTTGTAACAGCTTTATATTAAGACCTTCATCCTCAAAATATCCCTGACGCTCGGCCACAAATAACAGCTCATAACCGGGCCATGGGTTAGTGGCAATTTTAACTTGAGGAGATTCTTTCGCTGATTCGCAGGCTGTTATCTGATACGCCATAAAAAAAACGATCAAAAACTTGAGGATATTTTTCATAACGATACCGTTTACACCAAACACTACCCATTAATATAGACGAATTCTCTGTAAATTTAATAACTTAAGAAAACAACCAGCATATGAATAATCATCACTGGCTAAGCAGCAGCATAATACCGCTATGGATAACAACGTTAAGAAGAAAGCAGGTACCAGACACTCGAAATAAACAGACCTAGCCCGCTAATCGAGAACGCCAGCACAGTTAACGCACCAAAAACCGTCATCGCGTTTTGTTGCCCGGCAATTCCAAAAATTATTAACAACGCTAAAGGGATTGCGGTCAATACAATACTGGCAATCGCCAGTTTTTTAGGCGTCAGGCTCATGGCTTCACTAGACAACCAACCGCCGAGATTCCATAAACCCCAAATAATCAGCACTAAGTAAATGATTCCCAACCCCCATTCTAGAGCAGGATGATATTTTCCCATTTGCTTTATCCTGCTTACTAAATTGCACGACCATCAACTAGGGTTTTACTTAATGCTTGTTTAGTAAAATTATTCACTCGTTGTTGCAAATGCATTAATACGCCACGAATAAACGCTACGTTTAAATCTTCCACTTTCACCGATGCAACCATACCCAGAATATGCATAATTTTTTTAATAAGGTATAACACCCATGAAGACGCCTCTTCAACCACATTTATACCTTTCATTAATATATATGAGAGTTGATCCATGAAAGTGAAGTTGTTTCCAAATGCTTTCAGCGCTAACCACTCTGCACCTTGCATACATTTTTTTAACACAAAAATTAATGCCTGATGCAACCAGCCAAGCGCCGTTACAGTAACGCCTACCACGCCTTCTTCTTTTAACCATTGCGCGATACTCGTTTCATTTTTCGATTCAGCCCTTAGCCCAGCCAGTTCTTCCCATGTCTTACCATCAACCGAATCAATATATTTATCCATACCATGGTATTCGGCCATGGGAATCATGCCTGGAGACGGCAAGTAATAATCAGTACCAGACACGGGTGTGTGATAAAACGGAAAAGTTGGAATACAAGGCACAATATCTGTTTTGTGATAGGCCCGATAAATTCGATCAGCCCCTATGCTGCTCGTGCAAAATGCTGCAAACGATTGCAGACCTACGCGAGGACTGCCGTAAGAATATAAATAAGGTTTACGACCATAAGTCGTTTTTAGCCAGTCAGCGCAGATAGTAGCAAGCGCCCCACCTAAACTGTGCCCAACACAATGAAAAGTATGAATATTATGACTAATCAACACACCCATAAAGTGCATCAGCTGAGCTTCCATACTTTTAAAAGACTTATTAAAACCGTCGTGAATTGAACGGCCAGATGATGAACTTGATACACTGACATTTAAGTTAGTTAACCAGTCTGCCAAATATTGTGTGCCTCTAAACAGCATGACAGCTTGCCCCTTATAAGCACCTTGCCCTATGAGACAAAAACCAAATGCCGTTCTACATTTAATAAAACCCGGACCGCCAGTTTTACCTTTCAACATATTATTATCAGCAAATGCAAATACACCATTGTATTTGCTATTAAGAATTAACATTGCTTCTTCTAATGTGTCTATTTTAGTTAAAGCATAAACATCATCTGCTAGCTTAGCCGCTTGTATCGGTTCAAATCTACTCATATTAAAATACCTTCCTTTGTTTGTCTGGCTCTACATCCCATGTACATAAACTAATAATTGGAGAATTATTAACTTCAATAACTGTTTTTTCAGCGCTTAACTCGCACTCCACAACAAGAGGCTTGCCTCTTGATTCAATGTTCTCTTCTGGTTTTCTTTTTACTCCTGACCACATTTTATATTCACCATTCTCATAGTGAACCCAGATCACTTGTTTCGCTGCGAACTCCTGTGGTAGAACATTTGTAATAGATCGTGAAAACTGTGCTTCAAATTCGAAATATCCATTTTCATCTGTTGTGGTTTCATCAACGATGTCTTTATTTAAATTTACCGTTCTTATAAGTTTCGCATTTGCCGCAGGCTTACCATTCAGCTTAATTACGCCCGACATTTTAGAAAACAAACATGCTTTACCAGCATCAGATAAACCCATTGCTATAACTCCATTTGTGCATACTAATAAAATACTTGTAAATAAAATTTTTAAGATCAATGTTATGCCTGCTCCTGTCTTTCGCCCGCAGACACAAGCACGTCGTGATAAAGCTTATCTCCAACAATGAAACCCGAACCAATAAGCAAATCCATATAATTTTTTACGCTATCTATTTGTTTTTTTTCTTTTGCTTTTAAAAGAATACCAAGCATGCCAATCGCTTTTAGCCCTTCCTTTGTTGCATACTCACGTCCCGTTACTTCATCCATAATAATAAAATCAGCATTTAATTCTTTTGCCAGAACAATGGCCTCTGTTTCGCCCGCATGGAGACTCTTTTTATTAGCTCGTGCTGAATTGATTATTGAACCGACTTTGGCTTGATCATTTACTGTTTCGAGAATAATCCATTTCGAGGTTTTAGCTTCGATACTACCGGGGATACGATCTCCATGTTTTGTTAATTCATGGTATACCGCCTGTGGAATATATATTTCTGTAAAAAGAAACTCTATAAGTCGCAGCGCGCCGATGGCGGCCATATGCGTGATTGCGGTTGTGTCACTCACTACAATTGAGTTTTTCATGATCTCTTCCTTGAGTTAAATTTAGAAGTCTTTTAGATTTTCTATATCATCACTTAGGTCTTTACTGCTGTAACCGACCGTTTCTCCATATTTAGACAACAAGCCATGAAATGCGATTTCTGAAGAACCTACTATTTCACCGCCAGTAACACCATTAATGCGCTTCATTCTATAAAGCGATATCGCAAGAATTTCTTTTAATTCCTGCTCTCCTATCGCTTCGACAACATTATCCGGAATTTCAATTTCCATTTTAAATCTCCTTTAATGAATCATTACATTTTCAATCAAAGCTTACTGAATATGCTCCAAAATTCCATCCAGCTCATCGAGACTATTGTAAGTAATAACCATCTGACCTTTGCCATTTTTGCCGTGCTTAAAATGCACTTTGGCAGAAAGTTTTTCGCTGATGGTGTTTTCTAAATGTTCGATGTTTGGATCAACCGCCGCCGTCGTGGTTTTCTTTTCTGGCGGGTTTAGAATTTTTCTCGCTGCTGCTTCGGTTTCACGAACCGACATGCCTTTTTTGATAACCAGTTTTGCAAGGTGTAACTGATCGTCTGATGACAAACTCAATAATGAACGGGCATGGCCCATTCCAATTTCACCTTTATCTAAAAATTCTATGACTTCTGATCTTAAGTCTTGCAGGCGAAGTAAATTGGTTACCGACGCACGTGAACGACCAACCGTGTCGGCCACTTCCTGATGGGTTAAACCAAACTCATCGATTAAACGTTGCAGTGCACGTGATTCTTCAATCGGGTTTAAGTCTTCACGTTGAATGTTTTCAATTAAAGAAACAGCAGCAGTGGTTTTGTCATCGATGTCTTTGATGACAGCCGGAATTTTTTGCAGACCTGCTAATTGCGATGCACGCCAGCGACGCTCACCGGCGATGATTTCGTAACGGCCTGCAGCAAGCGGACGAACAACGATAGGCTGCACAACGCCCTGTGCTTTAATTGAGTCGGCCAGTTCCTGCAAGGCTTCATCATTAAAGTGCACACGCGGCTGATAGATACCGCGCTGAATTAAATCAATGTCTAATTCTTTTAAAGATTTATTGTCGTCCAGGGATGGGTTGGTGATTTCTTCGACTTTATTGGCACCTGCGGCACCGAGTAAAGCATCAAGACCTCGGTTTAAGCCTCGTTTTTTCTTCGCCATGATTTCTTAAAACTCTTTTAAAATATTTATTGAAGCGGCGGCGAATTAAGCCACGTTCGCTTCTTGTAATTGACGACGCACGATTTCACCAGCCAGTGACAGATAAGCCACGGCACCGCGAGATGTTTTGTCATAATGAATAACGGGTAAACCATGTGATGGTGCTTCAGCCAGACGAACATTACGCGGCACGATGGTACGGTAAACACGATCACCGAAATGTTCTAATAACTGATCCGATACATCGTTAGCCAGGTTATTACGCGGATCAAACATGGTGCGTAACAGACCTTCTATTTGCAGACCCGGGTTCACACTGCCTTTAACCGTTTCAATGGTTTCGATCAGTGCGGTTAAACCTTCCAGCGCATAATACTCACACTGCATAGGAATGATCACGCCATTAGCTGCGACCAAAGAGTTTAAGGTCAGCATGTTTAATGAAGGAGGGCAATCCACTAAAATATAATCGTATTGTTCCTGTAGTGGCGCTAACGCATTACGTAAACGCGATTCACGATTATCCAGTTCAAGTAATTCGATTTCAGCAGCCGTCACATCACCGTTAGCAGGCAGAATATCGACACCGACATCATCAAGCTTTTGTATGCATTCACTCGCTGCTTTGCCATCAATTAATACATCATAGGCAGAATACTCGACATCGTATTTATTCACACCACTGCCCATGGTGGCATTTCCCTGCGGGTCCATATCAATTAACAGCACCGATTTTTTACTCGCCGCCAGTGAAGCAGCCAGATTGATGCTGGTGGTGGTTTTACCCACACCACCTTTTTGATTCGCAATTGCCAGTATTCGACTCATTAGATTGTCTCTGTCATTAATGACGTGTTTTTATTCTGAAACTCTATTAAAAAGGGGAAAACACTATTCGCCCGGTTTTGTTATGACTATTAACTGTCGTTTTGCCTGCAAACCGGGGATCTTCAACTCGTGAATCGTATCGATTATATAGGCCTCTGGCATTTGGCTGATCTCGTTTTCACTGTCAGCTTTCATCGCCAGAATCGTCGTTTCTGGGGTTACCAGATGATCAACGTAACCTAACATATCAGAAATCGATGCAAAGGCGCGAGAAATTATTGCATCGAATTGCTTGAGTGGCCCCTTTTCTTTGATATTGGATTCATCGATACCGTACTCATCAACGCGAGCATGTACCACCTCAACATTGCTCAGCCCCAGCTCAATCTTGGCCTGCGTCATAAACCGCGTCTTCTTGCCATTGGTATCGATCAGTACAAATTCTTTATCGGGGTAGCACAGCGCCAGCACAATACCCGGCAAGCCAGCCCCGGCACCGACATCCAGTATTCTACTGCCCGATATAAAGGGCACTACCGCCAGACTATCGAGCAGATGCAGTGTCAACATCTCATTAATATCGCGGATCGCGGTGAGGTTAAAACTCTTGTTCCATTTAGCGATCAGCTCAATGTATTGAATCAGCTTCTGCTGGGTTTCTGCCGGAATATCCAGCGATAGCTCATCAATGCCCTTTTTAAGGGCCTGGTGTAAGTCAGCCATGGAAAAGGCTTAAGCCGACTTGGCGACTAAATCGCCACCATGTTTTTTAAGATAAACCAATAATAGAGACACGGCAGCCGGTGTAACGCCCGGTATACGCCCTGCCTGACCTAAGGTTGAAGGCCGGTGATCGGCCAGCTTTTGACGAACCTCGTTGGAGAGGCCCTTAACATCGGCATAGTCGATGCTATCTGGAATGGCTTTTGATTCATGACGACGGGTTTTTTCGATCTCGACTTTTTGCTTGTCGACATAACCCGCGTATTTGGCCTGTATCTCTACTTGCTCGGCGACATCGGGCGACACAGAATCCGCTGCCAGACCCTCAATAGCGGTCAAGGTCAGGTATTCTACTTCCGGTCTTTTTAACAAATCAGCCGCGCGGTTCTCATTTTTCAGCGCTTTACCCATCAAGGCCTCTACATCGGTGCCTTGCTGCGTGCCGGGGCGTACCCATAAGTTATGCAAACGCTGTTGTTCTGCGCTGATGGCATCTTGTTTCCTGTTAAAGAAAGCCCACTGCTCATCATCAATCAAACCCAGCTCACGGCCGGTTTCAGTCAAACGTAAATCTGCATTGTCTTCGCGCAGCATCAGGCGGTATTCAGCGCGCGAGGTAAACATACGGTAAGGCTCGCTAGTGCCCAGCGTACAGAGGTCATCAACCAAGACACCGATATAAGCTTCATCACGCTTTGGATACCAGAATTCTTTATCCTGGGTAAAACGTGCCGCGTTGGTAGCCGCTAAAAGCCCCTGTGCAGCGGCCTCTTCGTAGCCTGTCGTGCCGTTAATCTGGCCCGCAAAAAACAGGCCTTTAATGAATTTGGTCTCTAACGTCGGTTTCAGATCGCGCGGATCGAAATAATCGTACTCGATAGCATAGCCAGGCCGCGTGATATGGGCGTTTTCGAAGCCTTTAATCGAACGTACAAAGGCCATTTGCATATCAAAAGGCAGGCTGGTTGAAATACCGTTGGGGTAGATTTCATTAGTCGTCAGACCTTCTGGCTCAATAAAGATCTGGTGCGAGTTTTTATCCGCAAAGCGAACCACCTTATCTTCAATCGACGGGCAGTAACGCGGGCCAGTGCCCTCTATCTCGCCACTATACATAGGCGAGCGATGCAAACCTTCACGGATCACATCATGCGTTTGTTCATTGGTATAAGTGATATGACAGCTGATCTGCTCTGGGTGATCTTCCGGCTTGCCCATATACGAAAACATCGGCGTTGGTGTATCGCCCGGCTGCTCGGCCAGTTCAGAGTAATCGACGCTGCGAGCATCAATACGAGGCGGCGTGCCGGTTTTAAGGCGTCCAACTCGGAAAGGAAGTGCTCTTAAGCGCTCTGCCAAAGCAATCGAAGGCGGATCTCCTGCCCTTCCACCGGCATAGTTCGATTCACCAATATGAATCTTGCCACCGAGGAAGGTTCCAACCGTTAACACGACAGCTCTAGCCTTAAACTTCAGCCCCATTTGGGTAACAACGCCGCAAACCTGTTCGTTCTCCACAATCAGATCATCTACAGCTTGCTGGAATAAGGTCAGGTTAGGCTGGTTCTCTAACGCGGTGCGAATAGCCGCTTTATACAGCGCCCGGTCAGCCTGTGCACGGGTCGCACGAACCGCAGGGCCTTTACGCTGGTTCAAAGTACGAAACTGAATACCACCTTTATCCGCCGCACGTGCCATAACACCGCCGAGTGCATCAATCTCTTTAACCAAATGGCCTTTACCAATCCCGCCAATCGCCGGGTTACAGCTCATCTGACCGAGGGTATCGATGTTGTGACTCAGCAGTAATGTTTTCGCGCCCATGCGTGCAGCCGCTAATGCCGCCTCGGTGCCTGCGTGACCGCCGCCTATGACGATTACTTCGTATTCATCGCTGTAGAACATACTGTTTCTCTTGCCAGATGGGTAAAGTGGAACCGGTTATTATCCTATATTT
>Ga0316206_1001749_pt1 | contig 17439 bp, 11 predicted proteins | sample 6monthpyrite_MG_FD_204942 | JGI IMG/M metagenome (GOLD analysis project Ga0316206, IMG submission 204942) | Microbial mat bacterial communities from mineral coupon in-situ incubated in ocean water Damariscotta River, Maine, United States -... | ecosystem: Environmental > Aquatic > Marine >... | reverse complement strand
GTATTTAATTCCTCCGTCACCTTTAATCATACCTTCATCCACTTCAGCAGTATCAGTTGTTTTAATAAACGGTAAATCACAAACAGAAATAAAATAGGGATCAAAATCGTCTGGAAGATAAAAACAACAATTAAATTGATCACATGTTCAGTGGCTTCAGATGCAGCCAGTTTATAACGCTCAATACGCGCATCAATATCAATTGCGGCGGCAGCACTTCCATATATCTCTTTTATTTTCTCAATAACAGTTCGATCTTTACCGGGCACTGCAACAAACTTATCTGTTTTATTAACCTCAGTAATTTTATCGGTCGTTCGCTCAAGCTCTAGTGTCGATGATGCGTATTGCTCAGACAAAAACTGTACATACGTCACTTCACTACCAACCGCAATCAACGGCACAGAAAAACGTAAAAACACGAACACCAGCATCGTTTTAAATATCAACGGCCGCCAGCTACTGTCACGCAATGGTTGATACCAGTACGATGCAAGCGCCAGCAATAACAACACGACCACCGAATACGAAAACCACGGCCACTGGCTAATCGCCAGCAAAATTTTCTGTACACCAACCGATGCCGTACTGGCCAACATAATCCACGAGAACTGCTCGATCACATCATTAACCGGATCAAGAATCTGCCCCGGTGTAAAATTCACCCCGATACCTGCCGGCTGCAAAGCCACCTCGGTACCCTGTGCAACAGAGATCACACCATTCAATCCCTTCGCAATCCCAAACGCAATCAATGCACGCTTAAATGTTGCCTCGGTATATTCCGCGCCCTTATTATCGAGCCAGCCACCCATGGCAGTAACAGCCAGAGAAAGAAACAATAAAGAAAGTAGCGATTTTCTAATATTTATTTTATTCATTTAAACATCATAGAGTTTGTTGATTAATTTGCAAAGAATCATCCTAACGTTACTAATCGTTTATCTGTATATTAATTAATCGATTTACATCTCAAATTACCAGTTATCTGGTAATAACAACACTACAAACACAATGTTATCCGACTCCATCACTTACATTGCTTATAGTAAGAACCACAGGACAACAAATGACACTGGATGCCACTAATTAATACTTATAAATATTAGAGGGCTCTTATGAAAGATTTGATTCAGTTATATAAAGATCTGGAAAATTTTGAAAAAGATTTAGAACAAGATTCATTCGTCGATGAAACACTAGCGAGAATGATCTTCCAGGAATACATCAATAATTCCTTTAGTCAGATGCAGCTGGCATTACAAGATAACCAAACCAGTTTAAATTAATACGAAAATAATAAGAAAACTGAATCAACATTCAACTTTAAAGTTTCGTAACTCAAAATTAAAAGCGTCGGCAGTTAACCGACGCTTTTAATTTATCCTCATCATGCCCCTCGGTAACCGCTCCATGCGTAACTCTACCTCCTCCTTCCTTTACGTCGTCTCACAAAGCAGAGAGAGGAAATAAGATGAAAGTCTCTCTAAATAGATACAGGTAAATAAAGGATTATATTTAATTCCCTTTTCCACCTTTATTACGGCTAAGTGTACGAGTAAACTATAAATCAAATGATGAGTGATCTGAAAAACATAGGATTTAGCGACTGGTTTAAAAACCGAGCGGATGATGAAAAAATTGCCGCTCATGATGTTGCTCGGGTCGTTTCTGTTCATAAAGATAGCTACACAGTCACAAAAGGTGGGGAGGAGATTTTTGCTGAACTGTCAGGAAACCTTCTTTACTCTACCGAGTCTGCTAGTGACCTTCCAACGACGGGTGACTGGGTTTATACCGACTTTTTCGATGATGATACCCATGCCATTATATATGGCATCTTCCCAAGAAAAACACTTCTAAAAAGAAAGACAGCCGGAAAGCTAGTTGACTTCCAGTTGATAGCTGCAAATATTGACTTCGCCTTCATTATTCAATCTCTAAATGATAATTTTAATCTACGACGGTTAGAACGCTATTTAGTAATGGTCAATGAAAGTGGAATTAAACCGGTTATTCTACTGAGTAAATGCGACCTTATACCCAATGAAGAGATTAACGACATTAAGAAAAAAATATTGGATGTTGCCCCTAATACGACCGTGATAGCGTTTAGCAATTTAGACCGAGAGAATATTAATTCAATTATTGACTTATTAAAGAGTGAGTCTTCCTATTGTCTATTAGGTTCATCCGGTGTGGGTAAAACCACATTACTTAATAGCATAATAGGTAACGATAAATTCGAAACACAGCCAGTAAGTAAAATACAAAGTAAGGGCCGACACACTACAACCAGCCGTCAATTGGTTCGCTTAAAAAATGGAGCAATGGTTATAGATACGCCGGGAATGAGAGAGCTTGGCAGCATGTCAGTAGATGACGGACTGGATGAAACCTTCTCAGAAATATTAGAGATTTCACAAAACTGTAAATTTACTAACTGCTCCCACACCAATGAAAAAGGCTGCGCAATTTTGGCTGCTATAGAAGCCGGTGATCTTTCCGAACAACGCTATCAAAACTACCTGAAGATGAAAAAAGAATCGGACTTTAATCAAATGTCCTATTTAGAAAAAAGAAAGAAAGATAAGAGTTTTGGGAAGCTTGTTAAAGAAGCCATGAAGAATAAGCAGAGATAACAAATTAAAGGGGAAGATTCCTTTAATTCTAATACTTAGATGTTGATTTATCCTCCCCATCCAATCAAGCCGAAGAGTGAATTAAAAAAAGAAATATTTAACCACCTAAAAAACTACACACCAACCGTTTCATAAATAGAAACCTTATTCCGACCACTCTGCTTAGCCTGATACAACGCATCATCCGCACGCTTAAACAAATGACTTACATCCAGATCGTCTTCGCCGTTATAAATTGAAACCCCGACACTCACTGTCACCGTTTTACCATTCATATCATTGATTTCAACCTGACTGCGTATGCGCTCTGCAATTCTATTGGCAATCGCTATCTCGGTATTCGGTAAAATGACGGCAAATTCTTCACCACCATAACGACAAACATAATCTGACTTTCGTCCGGCCTGTGATAGTTTCAGGCTCACCTGCTGCAATGCAATATCACCCTGATCATGTCCATACGTATCATTAAATTGTTTAAAGTTATCGACATCAATCACAAGTAAAGCCAGCGAACTGTTTTCACGGTTTGATATAGAAAATAAACGCGCCAGTTGCACATCAAAAAATCGACGATTAAATAAGCCCGTCAGGCCATCTGTCATTGAGTCTTGTTCAAGGCTACGAATTCGGCTGGCCAGTGCAATGGACAGCAAGACCATTTCAACAAATGCACCTAACTCAATAATATAGGGAGAGAACGACGCATACTCTGGAATAACGCCGGCACTGATCAACGTGGCTACCGTAGCCGCCAACAACAGCAGTGCCCATGACACGGTGAAATAGCGGGCAGGAATCGAGCCTTTTTTGATCGACTTATAACCCGCGTACAGAATTAACAAATAAGAAGGTGGCGCTAACAAAAACAGTACATTAACCACAACTTTATAAGGAAGGAACAGCGCAGCAAAAGAGCACATCAGCGCAATGGTGATAAAAATATTTGCAATGAGATTAATGGCTGGAAGATTTTTTTTCAAACTTAAGAAATATTTACTCACAAAAAGCGCCATGGCAATAACGCCGCCCCAGAATAAAAGCAACCCGATATTAGCCAGCCACGGAGATTCCGGCCAGATATACTGTGATGTGTAACCACTAAAACTCGCAATAAACATTCCAAAGGTAACGATGTAAAGCACATAGAGTAAGTAGTTCACATCACGCACGATGAAAAAGATGAAAAGATTGTAAAGTGCCAGTGCAAACAGGGCACCATAAAATATTCCCTGAATCATCTGTTTTACAGACATCGCCTCAGCAAAGGCAATAGGTTTATACAACGATAAATCAAGACTCATTGAACCACTGGTTTGGTAGCGAAGAAATAATGTGTGCTTGCTATTTGGCTCAAGGTTAACAATAAAAGCCAGCGAATTGGTAGCAATCTCACGCTGACTAAAAGGTAATGTATCGCCAGCATCTCTTGACCGCAGGTGACCATTACTCGTTTCCCATAAACGCATGCTATCAATTTGTGAATAACCCTGAAACAGTATGAGTTCTTGCGGTTGATCAGAAGTGTTTACCAGGCTCAGGTGAGCCCACACCGCAGAGGACGTGGTACCAAAACTCTGTTGACGATGTTCTGAACGGGTGAAGCGCCCCATTTCAGCAGCGTTTATCACATCGTGAATACTGAGATTGGCAGCCTCATCTTGCAGAAGATCCAGATGCAACCCAATATGAGTATCCTGGACAAAATCACTGCCAACAATATAAGGCGAGCTTGAAGCCGGCAGACTAGCAGCCTGTATAGACAGGACAAACAAAGACAAAATCAGAGTCAGTGCATATCGTAAAGTATTCATAAAATCCTTCTACTATCTGCACGCTCATGGTGTGCATTCCCAGGAAAGATCGGGCTGGAATATAAGAGTTTGATTAACACACCCTCTTTATTCATTCCCGTTAACTAACCGGCACTTCAATCAGATAACCTCCGTTTCATCTTGTTCATTCAGACCAGGCACAATCCACACGTTTTAATCTGACCGTGTCTCCTGTTCCCATCCATGTCTTTAGCTTCAATAATAAATCGATTTTTCTGCCAGATCGCCACTTTACACCATATTTGGGGTCAGAGTAAAAACTCTATTTAGCCTTTAGATTTTGACTTCCCTACTCATCTGAACAAGCCGAAGAACAAGTTTCAAACAGAAATTTCTTACAGACATCCTTCTCCTTCACCCTTTGGGTCATTCAGCCCTGTTTTAAGAAGAGATGAGGTAACCCTCATATTTTATGAGAATTTGTGAGTTGAGCGTGTTTATAAAGCTATTTTGATTGAAATCAATTTCGTAATAAGCAGTTAGGAATAGTATTTTATTAGTATACAAAAAGCATTTTAGTCATAAGGAAAAAGTCTATTGATGAGTTGAAGTGAGGGCAGGACGATGAAAATAATTAAAACCATTCTTAACAGTATATTCTTTTCTAAAATCTTCATGTGTTTGAGTGTGACTATTGTCACAATGAGCATTGTAAACAAAGATGCCTCTGCGTATGTGATATATACAGATCAAACAAGTTGGGAAAATGCAGTTACTGAAACTTTAACAACAGATACCTTTAATTATAGTATACCCGCAGCTAATACCATCACATTTGATTCTGGTGTTATATCAACAAAAAGTGGTTCAAATTATCAGGCTGTTAATGGCAGTGTTTTTGTTGGACAAGTAACAGGCAGCACTACATTAACCTGGGAACTTCCCTGGGACATTACAGCCCTTGGTTTCGATGTTGTATCTGTTAACAATAACACATCATTAATTGCTGATTTTGATGGCAATGGCAATGAATCCATTAACCTTGGAGTACTTTCAGGTAGTACTTATTATAATGGCTTCTTTGGTGTTATAGGAGATAGTGCATTTAGTTCTGCTGTTTTTGTAAATTCAGGATCTGTCGATACTTTTACTGTTGATAATTTATCATTCAATAAAATTTCTATTCCAGAACCTGAAACCCTTTATTTATTTATTCTTGGAATAATAGGAATGGGTTTCATCGGCTATAAAAAACATCTAACAAAAGCATATTAGTTAAAGAGACTGAGTACTTTTTCTAATCTTTTGACAGACCGCCTTTGACTTACCTTCCCCGTCTGAACAAGTCGGGGAAGGAATAATATCCGCGGAGCTTACCGCCAGTTCTGTCTAAATTGTTCTCGCACTTTTTAGCTACTAGACAACTACTCCAGCACTGTTCAACATGCAAGCACCCTGCCCTAATGCAAACTCTCTAATGAAAGAGACATTCACTCAAACATCTACAGCAAGCCTAAAATAAAAAGCGGAACGGACAATGTTTGGACACGATTGCGTATTGCGGTTTTAGCGAATTACTGTCAGTATAGTTTTAAGAAAAACAGGGAATTCTTATGAAACTCGATGATGGAGAAACATTAGAGATTGAAGCGACACCAGATAAGAATATTCTTATTATCTGGTTTTTCACTAAAACCATCACCTACTCACTCGCCACCATGTTTTTTGTGTTTACTGCCCTGTTCTTTACTAACACCATCAACCTCACCTCAGAAATCGAAGCCGCAGAAGAAACCAGTACAGAAATAACGCAAGACAACCCAAACAAAGAAAACGTTAATAAAGAAGCAAAAGAAAAAAGAAAAAAGAAAATAAGACACCCTTTTAAACTGTTTTTCGAATACTGGGGCTTAGCGCTTGTACTGGTTGGAATAGCCGCCGTACTAATACAAATCTACTTAATCTACCTGCGCAGAACCTATCGCTACATCATCACCAACAAACGCTGCATCTTTGTAGGCGGCATATTAAAACGAATAGAACGCACCGTACCCTACAAAAAAATAACCGACATCCAACGCACACAAAACATAATAGAACGCCTGCTAGGCATCTGGAACGTACAAGTCTTCACCCCCGGCACCGCCAGCATGCAAATAGGCCAGGCCAAAGCCAGAGCAGAACTAAACTACGACGGCCTAAAAAACAGCGAAGAACTGTATGAAGCTATTAACAAACATACGCAGATTAATGGGTGAGTTAAATAAAGCAAAGTACTGTTTCTCTAATATTAGAAACAATTGCTCTCTGACCCCTATTATTAATATGGACCAGAAGGCGGTAATTCATACGAGCAAGGCGGAGGTAGAAACCCTTTGAATCCTTGGAAGGTTGGAAAGTAACATAAATTTACAGTGAAGCTCTTCAAATATTTAGAGCAATTCCTTTTAAATAATTAAGGTGCCTGAGGGAATATCTTTTTAATCCATCAGGCACCTTTAACAATAAAATTAAAGGGGTCTGACCCCTTTTCCGAAAAGAAGGAAATTAAATATGATAAAACATACTCATTTTATAATGTGGGTTTTTATTTCGCTGGGATTAATTTCTTGTGGGGGCAGTGATACTGAAAATGGTTATGACTTTATTCCAACTGATCCAAATACTGTATTTTCATTATTTCCAGCTGGATACTTTAATGAAGGATATTCAGAAACATATAACTTAAATGGCTCCGATACAGCCGGGGGTATTCAAACTGGCAGTTACTCTATTCAGACTCAAGCTCAATCTATATTTAATAGCGATGCTGCAATACCTTTCTCGGTCATCTTAAGTATAACCAATACTCAAACAGGTGCTTTTGCAACAGCGTCAGGTACTGGTTACTATTCCGCTAATCAAAATGACTTACGCAATCTCGGATATGACAGTACAACGACAGGTGTAGTTACTGTTTCAGCTATTACTTCCACGTTGCCATTAACAGGAAAAATTAATGACTTTGGAGACATCGGCGAATACACAGATAGTGCAGGTGAAAAAGATGTAGACACGTGGCGATTAAGAGATGCAGGAAATGGAAAAGCTAAGCTCACATATTACTCAACCTCTTTTGATCAGTTTGGAAGTGCTATTTCTACAAGCGAAGAAACATATGTGATAAATCCTGATGGAACCCGTAATTCATTAGAGTTTAAATTATATTATCCCGGCTCTGGAATAACGATAACTTTGAATGGTAATAAAACCTAGAGAAAAGTGGGATCAGAACACAGTTGTTTCTAATATTAAGGAACCCGTGTACTTACCCCACTTAATTTAGTTAGATGAAAATTAAAGAAGAGAGTACTAAATGGAAAATATATATAAAACACCAGAGTCAAATCTAATAGATGAAAATGCTTCAAAAGTAATAATATATGGCGGATTTTGGGTTCGATTGTTAGCGAGCATTATTGATTCTATATGGGTGTTAATTTTGACATTTGCTCTTGGCTGGCTTGTATATGGAGTTGTATATTTTGAATCAACAGAATTTATTCAGGGTGGCGCAGACTTTTTTATCTCATATGTCCTTCCTTTCGTAATAACCATGGCATTTTGGTTTTATAAAGCAGCTACACCTGGAAAAATGGCCCTAGGACTAAAGATTGTAGATGCAAAAACCTTAGAACAGGCTTCAAAAGGAAGGTTGATGCTACGATATTTTGCATACTACATATCAATTATACCTATAGGGCTTGGCTTTCTATGGGTTGCATGGGACAAAAAGAAGCAAGGTTGGCACGACAAAATAGCTCGTACAATAGTTATTAATGAAAGATAAAAGTTACCAGAATAATAATTAAAGGATTAAAGGTGCCGTGGATTAAAGGTGCCGGAGGGATTAAAATTTAACCTCTCTGTCACCTTTATCAACTTCCTGCTTAATTAAAGGTGCCGGAGGGATTAAATTTTTAACCAACTCGTAGATTGGATTGAGTTTATGAAACCCAACAGCCTTTAATTTTGATTTACCCTTTCCCCATCTAAACAAGCCGAGGCACTCATTCTTTCTGTGGAGTGTTCTGCGAGGATGTCTGAGCACGTTGTTTGTGCGAGTTCCGCAGCAGCCACAGAAATAAGGAGTAACGAGGGAACCCTCATTGTATTTTAATGAGGGCTTGGTTAGCGGGGCGGCTTTCTTTTCGTTAGTTTTCTGTAGCTGTTGACAGAAAAGTGACCTGCTGTCGGTCAGCCACCGACGGTTTTGCTTTTGACTTAAAAGCTGGATCCCAGCTAAAAGCATACTGGGATGACGATTGAGAAACAGAAAATCCTGTTTAGGATTTTCTAATCACCTCAATAGAAACCAATTTCTGATACAACCTATGCAACTTCAAGCCACGCTTACCACGTTCCCCTGCATACTCATCCACCTCACCGGCAGACAACGTCTTCTGTTTCTTGCCTGTATTCAAAATCAACTTCTCACCATCCTGAATTAAATCAATCGCAACCACATCTTCGCTGCCATCTTTTAATTTAGCCGATGGAATATTAATAATTTTATTACCCTTACCCCGTGCCATTTTTGGTAACTCTGCCAACGGCGTGACCAACATATGACCTTCTGAGCTCACTGCAACCAGCCAGTCGTCGTCATAACTACGCACAGAAACTGGCGGCATAACTTTCGCGCCGGCTGCTGGTTTTAATACCGCTTTACCGGCTTTATTACGCGTTTGCATATCTTCAATGGTGTTTACAAAACCATAACCAAAGCTGCTGGATAATAAATATTCGTCTTTATCCGCACCCATGATGACGGCAACAAAGGTTGCACCTGCCGGTGGATTAAAGCGACCGGTTAATGGTTCGCCCTGCCCTCGTGCCGATGGTAATGAATGCGCCGGCAACATATAAGTTCGGCCGGTTGAGTCGAGGAAAATTGCCTGCTGATTTGATTTACCTTTAGCGGATGACAGATAACCATCACCTGCTTTGTAGTTTAATGTCTCCGGATCAATATCATGACCCTTGGCGGCGCGTACCCAGCCTGATTGTGAAACTACAATTGTTACTGGTTCACTTGGAATGAGTGCAGACTCATCCAGTGCCTGCGCTGCATCACGCGCAACGATAGGAGAGCGACGGTCATCGCCATACTCTTCGGCATCGGCCATGATTTCTTTTTTGATTAAGGTTTTCATGCGCGTGTCGGATGACAGAGTTTTTTCTAATGAATCACGTTCTTTTGCTAACTCATCCTGCTCGCCCTTGATTTTCATTTCTTCAAGTTTGGCCAGGTTACGTAATTTCAGATCAAGAATCGCTTCTGCCTGAATGTCGGTGATTTTAAAACGATCCATCAATACCGGTTTCGGTTTATCGTTTTCACGAATGATCGCAATCACTTCATCGATGTTTAAAAATGCAATTAACATGGCATCGAGAATATGCAGGCGTTTGTTAACTTTTTCCAGGCGCCATTCTAAACGTCGGGTAACGGTGGCACGACGATAGGTCAGCCATTCCTGCAACATCTGTTTGAGGTTTTTAACACCCGGCTTGCCGTCGATACCGATCACATTCATGTTGACGCGATAAGTACGTTCTAAATCAGTCGTTGCGAATAAATGCGCCATTAGCTGTTCGGCATCGACACGGTTTGAACGTGGCACGACGACTAAACGTGTTGGGTGCTCGTGATCGGATTCATCACGCAGGTCTTCAACCATTGGCAGTTTCTTCGCCACCATTTGCGCGGCAATCTGCTCCAGAATTTTATTACCCGATACCTGATGCGGTAATGCCGTAATCACAATGTCACCACTTTCTTTTTCATACACCGCACGCATACGAATGCTGCCGTTGCCTTTTTCATACATCGCGCGAATATCTTCTGCTGATGTAATGATTTCTGCGTCGGTTGGATAGTCCGGGCCTTTAACGTGCTCGCACAGCTCATCAATTGTGGTGCGACTGCTATCCAGTAAACGAATGCAGGCAGTGGCTAACTCACGCAGGTTATGCGGTGGAATATCGGTTGCCATACCCACGGCGATACCCATGCCGCCATTTAATAAAACATTCGGTAAACGTGCCGGTAGTGATTTTGGCTCATCCAGTGTGCCGTCAAAGTTTGGCACCCAGTCAACCGTGCCCATTGAAACTTCATCGAGCATGACTTGTGCATACGGTGACAGACGCGATTCGGTGTAACGCATGGCGGCGAATGATTTTGGATCGTCTGGTGAACCCCAGTTGCCCTGTCCGTCGACTAATGGATAACGGTATGAGAATGGTTGCGCCATTAATACCATGGCTTCGTAACAGGCTGAGTCGCCATGCGGGTGGAATTTACCGAGTACATCACCCACTGTTCTGGCTGATTTTTTATGTTTTGCGGTGGCTTTTAAACCCAGCTCGGACATCGCGTAAATAATGCGTCGCTGCACTGGTTTTAAACCGTCGCCTACAAACGGTAATGCACGGTCGAGAATGACGTACATTGAATAATCGAGATAGGCTTTTTCTGCAAAGGCGGCTAACGGTTGTTGTTCAACACCTTCGTAATTCATTTCTTGAGTCATAATTTTTTAATCTTTTGTTTTAAGATATTCTTAAATTGCATTTTTCAGTTCTAAGCCTGGCGGGAAACAAGTAACACCTCTGTGTACCTCTGCGTCTCCGTGCCTCTGTGGCAGGTGTTGCTTTTTAATATTTAAACTTCAGCAAGGTTACCGGTCTTCTCCAACCATGCTTTACGGTCACTGGCACGTTTTTTCGCCAGCAGCATATCCATCATTTCATGGGTTTTATCGCCAGCCTCAATTTGTAACTGAACCAGTCGACGTGTGTCCGGTGCGATGGATGTTTCACGCAACTGCATCGGATTCATTTCACCCAGACCTTTGAAACGTGTGACCTGTACTTTGCCTTTCATTTTTTCGGCGCTGATGCGATCTAACACGCCCTGTTTTTCGGCTTCATCCAAAGCATAAAAAACTTCTTTGCCAACATCGATACGGAATAACGGTGGCATGGCGACATAGATATGCCCTGCTTCAACCAGCGCACGGAAGTGACGCAGGAACAAAGCACATAATAAAGTGGCGATGTGATAACCATCTGAGTCGGCATCGGCAAGAATACAGACTTTACCGTAACGCAGGTTTTTAATGTCTGATGAACCCGGCTCAACACCGAGTGCGACAGAAATATCATGCACCTCTTGTGATGCTAAAACCTGATCGGCTTCCACTTCCCAGGTGTTTAAAATTTTTCCGCGCAACGGCATGATAGCCTGAAAGATTCGGTCACGTGCCTGTTTGGCTGAACCACCTGCTGAGTCACCCTCTACCAGAAATAATTCGGCACGGGCTAAATCGGTTGAGCTACAGTCGGCTAACTTACCCGGTAAGGCCGGACCAGCTGATACTTTTTTACGTGCGACTTTTTTACCGGCTTTCTGACGGCTTTGCGCGCTATCAATCGCCAGCATGGCAATGCGTTCTGCATCTTCTGTGTGCTGGTTTAGCCAGAGACTGAAGGCATCTTTAACCACACCGGATACAAATGGTGCGCATTCACGTGAAGATAAACGCTCTTTGGTCTGACCTGAAAACTGCGGGTCTTCGTGTTTGATTGAAAGAACGTATGAGACTTTATCCCAGACATCTTCCGGGCTGATTTTAATGCCGCGTGGCACCAGGTTACGAAATTCACAAAACTCACGCACCGCATCGGTTAAACCGCTGCGTAAGCCATTAACGTGTGTGCCGCCCTGTGCGGTTGGGATTAAGTTGACGTAACTTTCTGTAATGCCTTCGCCACCTTCAGGTAACCAGAGCAAGGCCCAGTCAACGGCTTCGTGTTCGCTAGTAAAGGTGCCAATAAACGGATCGGCTGGCAAACATTCACGGTCTGTTAATGATTGCGCCAGGTAATCTTCGAGTCCGGTTTCAAAATACCAGCTTTCAGTTTCGCCACTGGCTTCATCTAAAAAGTCGACGGTTAAACCGGGGCATAAAACGGCTTTTGCTCGTAGTACGTGTTTTAAACGCGGAATGGAGAATTTGGGTGAATCGAAATAGCTGCCATCCGGCCAGAAACGTAATTTGGTACCGGTATTCTTTTTACCAACGGTGTCTATTTCTTTTAATTTTTTAGAGACTTCACCATTGGCAAAGCTGATGCCGTAGACGATGCCACCACGCTTGATTTCGATATCGATGGTTTTAGATAAGGCATTGACGACTGAAATACCGACGCCGTGCAAACCACCCGAGAACTGGTAGTTTTTGTTAGAGAACTTACCACCAGCATGTAAACGGGTCAGGATCAGTTCAACGCCACTGATACCTTCTTCGGGATGGATATCAACTGGCATTCCCCGGCCATCATCGACCACTTCCAGTGAACCGTCTTTATACACGGTGACCTGAATTCGGGATGCATGGCCTGCGACCGCTTCATCGACACTATTATCGATAACTTCTTGTGCCAGATGATTCGGGCGGGTTGTTTCTGTGTACATGCCTGGACGTTTTTTAACCGGATCCAGGCCAGATAGCACCTCTATCGAGGAAGCATCATAATCGCTCATTTATTATTACCAAAAATCTTATAGTAGCCAAAAGGTGAAAAATATAATCTGCATGCAATATACGTTGACGGTAAAAAAATGCCAAATTGTTTTTGCTAAAGAATGCATATCTCCACCTAAATGGCGGTTTACTCATTTCATAACTAACTCTATGCTATGCGCATGAGCATAGAAGCCGCATCCCCCAAACTAAGCGCCACCGTCACCGCCTCAGCCGGTAGTGGTAAAACCTGGTTATTAGTTAGCCGCATGGTGCGTTTATTACTGCATGGCGCTGAACCCGGCAGCATTCTGGCACTGACCTTCACCCGCAAGGCAGCCGGTGAAATGCAGGCCAGGCTGACTGAGCGATTGCGTGATCTGGCGCTGGCTGATGATGCAAAGCTCATCAAACTGCTGGAAGAACTGGGCGAAGACAACTCGGCAGATTCATGCCACCGCGCCCGGCTGCTGTATGAGAAATGTTTGCTGACTGACTATCCGGTCAGAACCATGACCTTTCATTCGTTCTGTCAGGACATTCTTTCTCGCTTTCCGGTGGAGGCTAATTTACCACCCGACTTTGAGCTGGTTGAGAGCACGGCCTTACTGATAGAGCAAAGTCTGCAGCAGTTATATAGTGAAGCGACCATTGAACCGGATGGTGAACTGGCTCATCACCTGGAAGTTCTGCTGGAGCATTGCCAGTCGATTGATAGCACTAAAACCGCTTTAAAGTCATTTATTGATCATCGCAGTGACTGGTGGGCTTATACCGAAGATCAGAGCAATAACACCGAGTTTGCAATCGAGCAGTTACAACAGCAACTAAAGGTTGATGCTGACACTGATCCTGCGGCGCAATTATTTAGCCGTGACCTGCCACGCAAGCTGGAACGTTTCAGAGAGCTGCATTTACAAATAGCCACTGATAAACAAATGGTGCATGCAGAAACAATTGCGCTGGTGCAGGAACTACAAGACCAGCCGGAAAAAGCATTTGCTATGCTGATTCCCGCTTTTATGACACAAAAGATGGAACCTCAAAAGCGCAAAGAGAGCGCGAAGAGTAAAAAGATTCTCGGTGATTCAGATGCCAATGAATACGTTGAGCTGCATTTTGAAATAGCCGAACAAATTCTTGATATTAATGACCTGCTTGCAAGACAAAAAACGCTGGAGCGTAATATTGCGTGGTTTAATGCGGCCAGTCATTTGCTTGACCTTTTCCAGACCCTGAAATCACAGTTACATAATCTTGATTTCACAGACCTTGAGTGGCGCACTTATCAATTATTAAAACATTCAGAGAATGCCGAATGGGTGCAGTACAAACTCGATCAGCGTATTAATCACTTACTGATTGATGAGTTTCAGGACACCAACCCGACACAATGGCATTTACTAAAACCATTGCTTGAAGAACTGGCGTCCGGTGAAGTAGAACGACAACGCTCTGTTTTTATTGTGGGTGATGAGAAACAATCTATTTACGGCTTCAGGCGCGCTAACCCGGAACTGCAGGCGCATGTTGCCGACTGGCTGGAACAACAAATTGGCGCAACCAAATGGCCACTCAATAAATCGTGGCGCTCTTCTCCTGCTGTCATTAATCTGGTGAATGCTATTTTCAGACCAGAAGAAGGCGAGTTGTTAGCGGACTTCCCTGAGCATGGTACGCACAAAACAGAATTACCCGGAAAGATTGTTGTTAAAAGTTTATTCCCGGCTCCTGACAAAAGCGATTTACCGGAACCCACTTATTTTCGTAACCCGTTAGTTGAAGCCAGAAACATTCCAAGGAACCAGCAATATATTGCAGAGGCGCAGTGGATTGCTGAAAAGATTCAGGAGATTGTCAGCAAAGGCCTTTTGATTGAAAAAGAAAATGGTGCTGAACCTGTTCAATACGATGACATTTACATCTTATTGAAAAACAGAACACATGTAAGCCAGCTAGAACAGGTACTGAGAAAACAACATATCCCGTTTATTTCAGCTAACCGCAACACTTTGTTAAACAGCCTTGAAATAAGGGACATGGAAGTGTTGTTAGAGGTATTAATCGCGCCTTTTAATGATTTGGCTTTAGCTCAGGTACTTAAGTCTCCGATTTTTAGTGCGACTGACGATCAGTTATTAGAACTGGCTTCGGTGACCGAGTATCGTCGCTGGTTTAAAAAAATGCAGCACTTAAATGACTCATTGGATGCACAACACCCGATAGCCAGAGCCTTTCACTTTTTAAATAAATGGCGAAAAGTGACCGACCGTATTCCAGTACACGATCTGCTTGATATTATTTTTTACGACACCAATTTATTAAACCGTTATCAGGCAGCAGCACCGGACTCCATCAAGGCACAGGTTAAAGCGAATCTGCAAAGCTTTTTAGAACTGGCCTTAGACATTGATAGCGGGCGTTACCCTAGCGTGACACATTTTTTAAATAAACTGCGCAGCCTTAAAAAGTTACCCGGTGATGCACCAGATGAAGCCTCAGCCAACAGCGGTCAGGCAAGAGTTAACATCATGACCGTGCATGCCGCCAAAGGTCTTGAGGCACCGGTTGTTTTTATGGCGGATACCGCATCACAAAGTTCTCCAAAGCTTGCACATAACACCATGGTGAACTGGCCAACCAGTCGTTCTAAACCCGATGCTTTTCATTTAATGGGTGTAAAAACAAGCTGGGATAATGTCAGCAAAAACTTTGTAAAAAAAGCTGCGGACTTTCAGGCCCGTGAAGATTTAAATTTGCTTTATGTTGCTTTAACGCGTGCTAAGCAGTTTTTATTCATCAGTGGCAGTGAGCCTAACCGAAAGATACAAAGCAGCTCTCCTAGCTGGTATGCGTTAGCCTCACAGGGAATAAGCAACCTTACAGCTGCTGAAGTTAACGATGAAACATCGAGCTATACAGAAGGCGAGATTAAATACGAGGCAGCTTCTCCGGAAAATAAAACCATTGAGCCTGAAATTGAAATCCCTGCTGCGTTGTCACAAAAAATATTTGAAACAGAAGAAACCGATAGCATCTCACCAAGTTTCTCAGAGAGCGGCGAACATAAAACCGGTACATCTGGCTCAGATGAAGATGCAAGAACACGCGGCACTGTCATTCATCGCGCACTGGAACTGTTTACTGATGCATCTAATGCGGATGATGAACAAATCTTATTGCAGATAAAAATTGAATCCGGACATTTATTAACAACTGAAGAATATGATGCCTGTTTACAGGAAGCGAAAGCGGTAATTGCAACACCTGAATTCAATTACCTGTTTGAACCCTCTCAATTTGATAAACACTTTAATGAATTACCGATTCACTACCGGGCTGGCAAAAAAGATATTCACGGCATTATCGACCGGGTTGTGATTAAAGATGAAACGGTTTTTCTGGTGGACTACAAGACACATCAAACGGCCAGTAAAGCTGATTTAGCAAAACTGGCTGACGAATATCAGAAACAAATGGATTTCTATAAATCGGGTTTAGAAAAAGTATGGCCTGAGCAGACAATCCGATCGTTATTGTTGTTTACGCATTGTAAGGAAGTGTTTGAGTTTGAGTTTGAATAGGATTTGTTGTTAATCGACAGGCAGATTATTATTTATTACCCTTAACACCTTCTGACATTCAGTTTCGCCTTTATGGCGACTCACTTTTTTGTCTATAACAAAGCTTCCGCATCCTGCTCACGCCTTTTACCTACGTCCATGTAGGCAACAGAAAAATGCGTAGTTAAGCTGAAATACGAAACTCAACAAAAAATCAAAGTCAAAAGAGTGGGTTCCCGTACCTATAGTTAGTTATTCTTCTTAATTGCCATTAAACCCTTTCCACATTCAGTTTCGCCTTTATGGCGACTCACTTTTCTGTCTATAGCAACAGAAAAGTAAGCAAAAGAATGCCATCCCAATTCACAAGCTCTCATTAAAAGGCAATGAGAGTTCCTTCATCCTTCGTCATTAAGGTGGCTGCTGCGGAACTCGCGAGAAAAACATTCGCTCAAACATCCTCGCAGAAAGCTTCCACCTTAATAACTCTCTCTTCAGCTTGATCAGATGGGAGGGGTGAGTCAACGTCAAAATCTAAACAATGGCAGCTTTTAGATTTTTGTTTTTCTCTTTGCTTTTGACTTACTACTCCCCATCTGAGCAAGCAGAGGCGCGAGTTATTTCTGTGGGGTAGTCTGCGAGGATGTCTGAGCACGCTTTTTTGTGCGAGTTCCACAGCAGCCACAGAAATAAGGAGTAACGAGAGAACCTTCATTTGCTTTTAAAATGAAGGCTTGGGATCTGGGGACGGCTTTTTTGGGTACTTTTTCAGCTGTAGGAAAAAGTACCTCGATCGCCGGGGCGAATACCGGCAATGTTTATACAAAGTAGACTAAAGTTTCTTGCTATGAAGACAGGTAACAGATCAGTCCGATCTGCTAGTGAG
>Ga0316206_1001748_pt1 | contig 17447 bp, 13 predicted proteins | sample 6monthpyrite_MG_FD_204942 | JGI IMG/M metagenome (GOLD analysis project Ga0316206, IMG submission 204942) | Microbial mat bacterial communities from mineral coupon in-situ incubated in ocean water Damariscotta River, Maine, United States -... | ecosystem: Environmental > Aquatic > Marine >... | reverse complement strand
CAATGTAAAAAATGAAAACAAAGCCACCGTGTTTGGTTACTACGTAAAAGACCCTGAACGTTATGGTGTTGCTGAGTTTGATAAAAATGGCAATGTATTAAGCCTGGAAGAAAAACCCAAAAAGCCAAAAAGTAGTCACGCAGTTGTAGGTTTGTATTTTTATCCTAATAGTGTGGTTGGCATAGCTAAAAAGATAGAACCCTCTGAACGAGGTGAGCTGGAAATTACTACGGTAAACCAAAAGTATCTTGAACAGGGTGATTTAAAAGTCGAGCTCATGGGGCGTGGTTATGCATGGTTGGATACGGGCACCCATGAAAGCCTGTTAGAAGCATCAAATTTTATTCAGACGATAGAAAACAGGCAAGGATTAAAAGTGGCTTGTATTGAAGAAATTGCTTATGAAATGGGGTATATAACAAATGAAGAATTGATTGAGCTGGCACAGCCTTTAAAGAAAAATCAATACGGTCAATATCTGCTTCGTCGAGCCAGTGAAGGTCAGTGGATCTAATGAATGTCATTCAAACTAAAATTCCAGAAGTACTAATTATAGAACCAAAAATATTTGGTGATGAGCGTGGTTTTTTTTTCGAAAGTTATAATAAAAATAAATTTAAAGAGTTTACCGACATTGACGTAGATTTCGTGCAAGATAATCACTCCAAATCATCGAAGGGTGTGTTGCGTGGATTGCATTATCAAATAAAACAACCTCAGGGAAAGCTGGTTCGTGTTGTTAGTGGTGAAATTTTTGATGTCGCGGTTGATGTTAGAAAATCGTCTGCAACATTTGGGCAATGGGTGAGTGTGCTGCTATCTTCTAAAAATCACCGTCAATTATGGGTGCCAGAAGGTTTTGCTCATGGTTTTGTTGTCTTATCAGATACTGCGGAATTTTTATATAAAACCACAGACTATTATGCGCCAGAATATGAAAGAAGCATTCGTTGGAATGATCTCGATATAGCTATAGATTGGCCAATAAATTTTGAACCGCAGCTTTCAGAAAAAGATAAGAATGCTTCGACTTTACAGAATGCAGAATTATTTGAATGAAAATTTTATTATTGGGTAAAAACGGACAAGTTGGTTGGGAGCTTCAACGCAGCTTAATGCCATTAGGTGAAGTAATAGCGCTAAATAGAAGTCAGTGCGACCTTTCTCACCCAGAGGTTATTCCTGCTATTGTTCAAAATATAAAACCAGATGTTATTGTAAATGCTGCGGCTTATACTGCCGTAGATAAAGCTGAAGATGATGAGGCTTTAGCCAATATTATTAATGCTATATCTGTTGGTGTTTTGGCTGAAGAAGCAAAAAAACTGAATGCATTGTTCGTGCATTACTCAACAGACTACGTGTTCGATGGGACTAAAGAGTCACCGTATACTGAAGACGATGCCCCTAACCCTATTAATGCCTATGGACGCACCAAGTTGTCGGGTGAAAAAGCCATTATCCAATCAAACTGTGATTACCTTATTCTTCGTACTACCTGGGTGTATGCAGCGCGCGGCAGCAATTTTCTAAAAACCATGTTGCGATTAGTTCAGGAACGTGAAGAATTGTCTATCGTCGCAGATCAGCACGGCGTACCTACTTGGGCGCGAAACATAGCCGATGCAACGGTGCATATAATTTCTGCTGTACAACGAGAGCGTCAAGTTAGTCACTTTGCATCGAATATATTTCATCTCAGCGCCAGCGGAAAAACAACATGGTATGGCTTTGCTGGTGCGATTATCAAGCAGGTCAGGCAACTTGTCTTACCAGAAAATATAAAAACAGAAAGGGTTTTACCGATCGCCACTAAAGAATATCCGTTGCCTGCTACAAGGCCTAAAAATTCACAAATAGATTCGAGTTCACTGGAGGGGCGCTTTGGAATAGTGCTTCCTGAATGGCATGATGCAATGGAGCTGTGCCTTAATGAACTACTGGAAGCGCAATGAATCCTCACTCACAACAACCAACATCGCTGTTATCGTTAGGTAAAAGCATTCTACGGCATCGCGAGCTTATCTTTCAAATGACGAAACGAGAAGTAATAGGGCGATACAAAGGTTCGATAATGGGGATGGGTTGGTCATTTTTTAATCCTATACTTATGCTCATCGTTTATACTTTTGTTTTTTCTGTGGTATTCAAGGCACGATGGGGGACTGGTGGTGAAGAAAGTAAAACAGAATTTGCCGTGGTGCTGTTTGTAGGGTTGCTTGTTCACGGGATGTTTGCTGAAGTGCTTAATCGCGCGCCCGGGCTTATTTTGGGTAATTCTAACTATGTAAAAAAAGTGGTGTTTCCACTGGAAATTTTACCAATAGTCACTATGGGGGCAGCGCTATTTCACACCTTTATTAGCCTCTTAGTGCTGCTTTGTGCATCCATTCTTCTCAATGGTTTTATTCATTGGACTGCCGTGTTTGTTCCACTGGTGCTTCTACCTCTTATTTTCTTAACAATGGGTTTTGCGTGGATGCTAGCGTCACTGGGTGTTTTTATGCGAGATGTAGGCCAAACTATCGGGATTATTACAACCGTGATGCTGTTTTTAGCCCCAGTGTTTTACCCAATGTCTTCAATACCAGAGAAGTATCATGGTTATCTTCTCATTAATCCCCTGACCTTTATTGTTGAACAAGCAAGGCAAGTTTTTATCTTTGGGCAAACTCCTGATTGGAGTGGTTTAGCTGTATATGCAGTGGTAAGCCTATTCATTGCATGGATTGGATATTGGTGGTTCCAAAAAACACGGAAAGGGTTTGCTGATGTCCTCTAATGAAATAGCTATCCGAGTCACTAATCTCAGTAAATGCTACGAAGTGTATGACACTCCTCGTGATCGTCTTAAGCAGTTTTTTATGCCGCGAGTAAGACGTATAATAGATAGAGTAGATAAACAATATTTTCGTAAGTTTTGGGCGCTAAAAAATGTGACTTTTGAAGTTAAGAAAGGTGAGACTGTTGGCATTATCGGACGTAATGGCAGTGGTAAATCAACTTTACTACAAATTATTTGTGGTACCTTGCATCCATCCGATGGCACAGTAGAAACGAATGGCCGCATTGCAGCTTTGCTGGAACTTGGTTCAGGCTTCAATCCTGAATTCACAGGGCGTGAGAATATTTATATGAATGCGTCTGTGTTGGGTTTGAGCACGGAAGAAATTGATGAGAAATTTAATGATATAGTAAGTTTTGCTGATATTGGTAACTTCATTGAACAACCGGTTAAAACCTACTCCAGTGGTATGGTGGTTCGGTTGGCTTTTGCTGTTATTGCGCATGTAGATGCAAATATTTTGGTAATTGATGAGGCGCTAAGCGTTGGGGATGTTTTTTTTGTGCAAAAATGCATGCGCTACCTGCGCCAGTTTATGGAGACAGGAACAGTATTGTTTGTGAGTCACGATACTGGGGCTGTCCTTAATCTTTGCCAAAAAGCCATATTTTTACAAGAGGGGGTTATAGCTGAAAACGGACATCCTAAAGAAGTGACAGAGTGTTATCTTGAAAAATTATATGAGTCTCAACAAGGTGAGTGCCTTGCTCAAAATAGCCTGAACAACACAAATCAATCAGTTAATAAGGATAAGCCCGCACGAGATATGCGGTTGGATTTTATTAATCAAACAACTTTGCGAAACGATATAGAGCTGTTTCCATTTTCCTCGGATGCATCAAACTTTGGAAAAGGAGGTGCAAAAATTACGCATATTCAGCTACTAGATACTAATAATAATTCGCTATCTTGGGTTGTTGGGGGCGAGCACGTCAAACTTATAATTCATTGTGTTGCACAAGAGGTTTTACATAATCCTATTGTTGGTTTTCAGATTAAAGACCGCCTTGGTCAGATTGTTTTCGCAGACAATACTTACCTTAGCTATATGACTAGTCCTTTGAGCATATCTGCGGCAGAATATTTCGCAGGCAGTTTTGAGTTCTACATGCCTATATTACAGGTTGGTGACTATACAATTTCTCCTGCAATTGCAGAAGGGACCCAAGACGATCATATTCAGCACCAGTGGATACATGATGCTATTACCTTTAAAGTTCATTCTACTAGTGTACGGCTAGGGATAATAGGATTACCCATGTTAAATATAGAATTAATCAAACTATGAAATATTCTGTCCAAAGATAGAGAAAAAGTAATCGCATATGACGCAAGAAATTAATTTTACAGGTGAAAGATACGTACCATCTCAAAAAGGGCAAATTGAGGCTGAACACTTACATCGCTACTACATTGCAAGGCAACTAGTAAAAGGTAAAACTGTATTAGATATTGCTTCTGGAGAAGGTTATGGAAGCGCTTTGATATCAGAGCGTGCTGAAAAAGTGATAGGAGTAGATATTGATTGCGAAGCAGTTACGCATGCCAATAACAAATACATTGCAGACAATCTCGAATTTAGACAAGGCTCATGTGCGAACATACCTGTGGATGATGCAAGCATTGATATTGTGATTAGCTTCGAAACAATCGAGCACCATAACCAACACGAAAAAATGATGCAGGAGTTTCTTCGCGTATTAAAAGCAGATGGATTATTATTGATTTCAAGCCCAAACAAACTTGAATATTCTGATGCAAATAATTACTCAAACCCATTTCACATCAAAGAGCTCTACAAAGAACAGTTTGAAAAATTACTTAAAAACAATTTTAGAAACACTGATATTCTTGGGCAAAAAATGTTTTATGGTTCCGGTATTATTGCGGACAAAAACGAGCGCCAATTTAGTTTGTTTTATGATGAACTAGATAAAATAAAATTAAGTAAGAACTTGGTGCGGCCACAATATGATATAGCTCTAGCATCTAATGTGAGCTTGCCGAAAATTGAAAATAGTTTTTATGAAAGACCAGTGGATGACAATGATACTGTTATCCAACTAAGGGAGCTCTTGGTTACTAGTGAAGAGCAAGTAGAGCCTCTAAATCAATCAATTTCTGAACGTGATGACCAAATTGACATACTCAATCGTGCGCTCTCTGAACGTGATGACCAAATTGACATACTCAATCGTGTGCTCTCTGAACGTGATACCCAGATTGATACACTCAATCAAACTGCAGCTCTACTTGAAGTAAAGATCAAAAATATTTTACAGACAGTCACTGACCTAAAATATTCTAATGGTTTATTGCGTATAACTCAGCCTTTGATATCTCTCAGGGAGCACTTTACACGGATATATAAATTGCCAGATTACGTTAATTCTCGCAAAAAACTGTACCACGGGTATAGAAAATTGAAACAATGCCCACTATTCGATCCAGAATGGTACCTCGCACATAATCCTGACGTTTCGCAGGCTAATATCAATCCTCTCTGGCATTATCTTGTCAATGGATGGAAAGAAAATCGCAGGCCAGGACCTGAATTTGACAGCGATTACTATAGAGCTCGTTACCCAGATATTGCGGGCCTCGATCAGCCACCGCTCTTGCACTATTGGCTGCATGGTCGCCAAGAAGGTCGTTACTTTAATTCATTACTAGACCTTGAATGGTTACAGGGAGAGAAGCATTCATGGAAAGAGTCACAACAAATATGTCCTGAAGTTAAGCACCTGGCCACAGATAGTTTGTTATACACGCAAGATACCGTATACATTAGCGTCATTATTCCTACTTACAATAGAATCAAACTCTTGCCCAGAATTATCGACTCGTGGCGTAAGGTGGACGTCTGCACTGCATTCTCTTATGAAATTATATTTTCAGATGATGAATCATCCGATGAAACTGTGAAATATCTTGAATCAGTAAAAGACCTGCCGTTGAGAGTGCTGCGTAACGTGCACGGTGGGGCATCTAGCGCCCGCAATGCTGCAATCCAAGCGGCCTGTGGTGAACGCCTACTAATAATTGGAGACGACATCTTCCCTGATCAGGAAATATTGAACATACATGCTGGTCTCGCTCAGCAAATGGGATCTAAAGTCGCAATACTTGGTACCGTTGATTGGCATGATGAACTGGAAGTTAACCATTTAATGCAACACATCACCGAAATTGGAAATGAGCAGTTTAGCTATAATAGACTCAAAGATAATTCATTTATCGATTTCAGGCATTTTTACACTTGTAACATTAGTATCGACCGCCGCCTTCTTCTCGAAGAAAAAGTGATTTTTGATGAGAGATTCAATGAATATGGATTTGAAGACATCGAATTAGGTTATCGGCTAGCTCTTCGAGGTATAAAAACTTATTTTACTACCCTAGCAAAAGGCTTACATTACCACCCTTATACTTTGGCAGGCTTTTGTCGACGGCAGACTTCTGCTGGTAGAATGGCGGTTGTTTTTTGTAATATGCATCCTGGCATTGATTATATACTTGGTATCGCTTCACTTTCAGTTAGGGCGCGCGAAAACCAAAAGTCTAGTGATCAAGATGCATTATGGCAAAGTCGCATTGACATACTTATTAACCGGTGTGATAAATATGAACAGATAGTGGCTATACTGCCGCCAGATGAATCGCCCGTTATCCGTCAGTGCCTCAGCACACTGTACAGCTTATTGTTTAGAGCTATGTATGAATACGGTGTACTTAGTAAACTAGATAATTACCCGTCTGCGCTAACAGTTTCTATGTCGTTCCACTTTGAAGGTGCATGGGATAGTTACTGGACGTTATTAGCACAAAACAATGATAAGCCAAATGAGTTGAATATAGATGAAATTTATACATTGAATAGGTATATTAATACCGGTGAGTCGGCTGATTTATTAAATAGAACTGAACAGAAAAATATTTTCCATGAATTGATGTTAGTAAAGGCACTGTCCAGTAGCAATAATTTAGCTTCTATTAAGAAAAAAATATATATGCATAATATTAAACGTGCCTTTTACTATCTTATCAATAACCCTCGCTATCTCGCTCATCGAGCTAAAATTGCTTTTTTACACATTGAATCACGAAAAAATTCAATGAGTATTCTCTCTCCATACGTTAAAAATGTAAAGAAGGCTGTACCGGCACTTATTATAGAATCAGATAATAAAAACCGTAACCAAATTATAGCTTCATTCAATATTGTATTTGGTGGTGCAGGTCATGTGTTTGAACGATTAAATGATAACTTACTAGTTCCTTTGCTTAAGGATGGCAAGCAAGGTGAACCAATTAAGTTGTCCACCACTGAAGCTACGGTATTTTTCTGGCCAACATCTGCATGTACTTTGCCGATGATGAAACTATTATTAAATGCCTATATGGCATTGGTCGAAAATGGTCTAAGTGTTGCAATTATTTCAAATAGTCTTACCCGAGGACTATCAATTGCAGTTGCTGAGCTTCGCGATCATATGCTGTTTTCTGTAGATATTGCAAAAGAGGTATTTAATGGCGAACTCGGGAATGTACATTTAAAAGGTAAGGTACTTCGTTTATTGCCAGCAAATGATATTGTTAAAGTATGGAAGTTAGATGAGTTGATTGGTGCTCCTATGGTTATTGATAAGGATGATTTTTTTACTAGCGATACATTATGTTTACCTGCGTCTGTACGTTACGAAGACTCATATCTACCGCCTCGTTTAAAGTGCAAACAAGTTGTATTTGTATTTCCTATATTCCTGGCTGTCGGTGGAGTGGAGCGGAATACTATAGAAATCATGCGTAAACTGAACGACAAATATGACTTTGTCGTTGTTACAATGGAACGATTGAGGCCAGAACAGGGTAGCCTAGCTGCGCAGGCTATTGAGGTTGCAGCCATGGTTATTGAAATGGCTGAGATAGTACCTCAGTCTCATTATCTTCGTGTACTTGAACGCATGAAAAAAAGCATGCAGCCAGACATAGTCTGGGTATGTAATGGTTCACCGTGGTTTTGCGACAATGCTATAAAAATAAGACAGGTATTTCACAATGTTCCGATAATTGACCAAGAAGTTTATGATACTGAGCAGGGTTGGATCAATCGCTACGCAGAAAAAGGTATACAGTCCTTTGATCATTTCATTGCTATAAACAAGAAGATTGAAGAGCGGTTTCTCAGGGATTTTGATATTTCACCGGAACGAACCCACATGATTTACCCCGTCATTGATGCTGCACGTATTTGGAAGGTTAAAAAAACGTCTCCTAATAAGGCAATATTGAAATCGAAATTTGGTTTGCCAGATAATAAGAAAATATATGTTTTTGTTGGTCGTCTATCAGAACAAAAACGACCTATCGAGTTTTTAAAATTAGTAAAATATCGAAGTAAATTTAGTGATGAATATTTTGTAATGCTTGGTGATGGTGAGTTGTCATCAGTAGTTGATGATTTTGTCAAAAAAAATTCTCTTGATAATGTCAAACGTATTTCTTACATTGAAAATGTGCCAGAATTTTTTGATATTTGTTCCGGTATAATATTTACTTCAGTTTATGAAGGGTTGCCTATTGCTATGCTTGAGGCGTTGTCAATGGGTGTGCCTGTATTCTCTACTGATGTTGGAGATGTTTCAGTTGTTCTCGAAGAATATGGTGGGGGAGCTGTAATACCTGTTACGTATACAGAAGAACAAATATATACAGCTTTTACTAGTTGGCTCTCATTGAGTAACAAGTATGTGGAAAATCTCACTGAAAGAGAACATGAAATACTTGAGAGATTTTCTAGTGAAAATATATCAAAACAATATGATGCTTGTTGGAATAAGGCAATGATAAAATATAATACTAATGTGGGACATCACTAAAAATGAATCTCGTTTCCGTAGTTATTCCTAGTTATAATCACTCATGTTATATCAAACAGGCCGTTGAAAGTGTGCTTGGGCAAAGTTACCAAAATGTGGAGCTTATAGTTATTGATGATGGTTCAACAGATAATTCCCTTGAATATTTACAAAGTGTGAAGGACGAACGATATAAACTTATAAAACAAAAGAATACCGGTGCGCATACTGCGATTAATATAGGTCTTTCTCATGCGCAAGGCGATTATCTGGCAATTCTTAATTCAGATGATGTTTTTCATCCTGAGCGTATAGCTGCATGCAGTAAGCAATTAGATGATGGGGTTGATCTTGTGGCAACATGGATAGAAGTTATCGATCATAATGGCAAAGTACTGGGTATCAAGGAAGGATGGAATAACATGCTTCCATGGGAGTGCAAGCAAGATATTCGTAGTAACAATGGGCTGGATGATTTTAGTAAAAACCTGCTTATGACAAATTTTGTATCAACTACTAGTAATGTAGTATTTTCACGACGATTGTATGAAAAAATAGGTGGTATGAGAAATCTCAGATTCGCACATGATTGGGATTTTTTGTTGAGAGCGGCGCGTCATTTCAAGTGTGAATTGATTGAAGTGCCACTACTTCAGTATCGTATTCATCAGACTAATACCATTTCATCAAATAGAGCTTGGATGCTATTTGAAATTTGCTGGATTTTTGCAGTGCATTTGCAGTACTTTACTGAAAAAATGTTTCCCCATTCAACTTGCTCTGATAATATTTCAGATAAAATTGACTTTTTGGCGCAGTCTATTAATTTACAAGGTAACGAGAAAGTAATGTGGATGTTACTTCAGTATATTAATGAGCGAGAAAAACTAGGGGATACGACATCCGCTGAAACTCTAATTTCAGATGAACATCTGCGTTCTGAATTTATTCGATATATTGTAAGCTAACTAGGAACGTATAACGAGACATCTAAATGTAAAACTTGAAACTGTCAATAATAATACATTAAAAATCATGTATGTGTTTACACGCTGAATGTTTTTTAGCGCTGATATTTTTCACATCTAGTTGTCCGATAAATAAGTGCGAGAATTGTCCTTAGCATTACAATATTTAGCTAAGGTTTTTACATAAAAATAGAGACTAATATGATTTGTAAAAACACTTTAACGCTCGTCTTAACAGAAGAGCAGATTTCTTTACGTATTGCGGAAGCGAATTCTAATCTTCATCACTATAAATGTCGCATAGATAATTTATGGAAACGTACCGCATCACTTCAAGATATTTATCCCAAGTTAGATGATACCGATTTGGATGAATATATCGATACAGAAGCAATCCTATATTATAAAGAGCTTCAAGACTGTGGTGTGAGTTTTCCAGCTTGGCAAGATATGATTACAGTTGGTGGTGAGACTGATTTGCGTCTTTTCCTTAAAATAGGTAGGAATTGTTATGATGACATCATCAAGTATCTTCCCAAGACAAAAAATACTCAACGGATACTTGATTTTGGAGTTGGTTGCGCTAGAACTGCTCGTCATTTTTATCAAAAAACACCTCAGTATGAGGTGCATGGTTGTGATGTAGATGTTACGCCAATCGAATATATAAGCAATAACATTCCTTTTATCCAACCTCTTGTTTCTAATAATGAGCCACCGTTACCATATGAGTCTGATTACTTTGATGTAATTTATAGCGTATCTGTATTTAGTCATCTTAAAGAAAAGTCATTTTATGACTGGGCAAAAGAGTTGTCACGTATATTGAAAAAAGGAGGTCTTCTTATTATAACAATTCATGGGTTGCATGCGTTGAATATAACGAGAAATAAAGAAAGCGTTAGTTCAATTGGAATTACTGAAAAAGCATTTGAAAATGCGGAATCATTGATTGAAAAAGATGGTTTTATCTGGATGCCACAAGAGACAACATCTCTGGATATTGATACCACTCAGTATGGTATATCATTTGTAGATAAAAATAAATTAGCAGAATATTTACCATCATCTCTTAAAGTTATTCACTATGGTGAAGGGGAGATAGGGGGGTGGCAAGATATGGTGGTTCTTCAGAAAATATGAATGCTTGTAATGGCACTAGGTATGTAAGCATGTTGGCGACGACTATTATTTGTCGTATTTTTAATATGACGAGGCCGCATTAACAGCACAGATTTATATGCAGAATATTGATATAAAAAACTGTGTTTACCAGCTGCACTAAAAAATAATTTTATACAATGTGGTTAATTATTTTTTTTCAATCTATGTGTTGTACTAAATCATTGAATTAGTGTTGAAAATATCAGTATATTTAACGAGATATATTTATTCCATCAAGCTTATTTCCAAAATTAAAAATTAAAAAGTCATTAGAGGTAACTATGAGTTGTACTACATCACCAAATCCAAAAACCGAAACATATGCTAACGATCAGGAAAATCAACGTTTAGATTTTTTTTGTTCGAAGGAGTCATGGACGGTTTTCTTTTGGGCTGCAGGGATATCGTCATTAGTGTACCTATCATATGTGGTGCTTCCATTATATGCGATAGATGATTACTTTTTATATCAGCTTTATCAAATCGATTCGTCAACAATGGGGTATAATTTTTATTCAACGGGGCGCTTTTCACAACTAATACTGGCTGATTTTTTTCAACTACTGAATATTCAGCCTCTAACTAAACCGATTGGGCCTATTTTATTTATTCTCTCGCTTAGTTATCTTAGTGTTATTCTATCAAATGCAGTTGATGTAAAAGGTTTTTTTCTTAAGCTGGGATTCTCATTATTAGTTATATTGAATCCGTTCATGGCCGAGTTATTTCATTACAGCGTCATTCCAGCGTATAGTGCTTTCGCCATGCTTTCTTTAACCCTTGGCTTTGTGTATGGCAGCCGCTTTGCTCAGTGTGGCAGTCGTTTAGATTTGGCATTTTCTATAGTTATGTATGCTGTCTCATTATCAATTTATCAAATATTTTACCCTATAATTTTTGTTTTTATTCTGTTTCAAATAGCAATTAGTTATGTGGATTTTACTGCAAACAAGCCTAATGTAATAAAACAACAATTTAAGTCTCTTATTCCTTATTTTTCAGCTTTCATTTTCTACTCAGTAGTATTAAATACTATATTTTTGTTTTATCCACCGTCATTGACCTATAGTGGGACATCATTTAGTGATCTTATTATGAACCTAACAAGGCACGAATATTGGTCTGCGTTAAATCATAATTTAGAATTTTACATTTTAAAGGATAACCCATTTAACTCTTTTACTCTAAATTCACTTATGTGGGTGTTTTTTTTATTTTCTCTTATGGTTTTTACATTTACTAAAATTATACAGTGTAAGAGTTGGAGCAGTATTAAAAGACCACTTATCATCATTGTGGTTTTAATATTGGTGAACTTGTTAGGTCTAGTTGGATGCTTGGGATTTTCGATATTACGGCCAGCTGAAATATCTAGTCGTTCAGTAACAGCATTCGGGGTTTATCAAGCATTGACGGTCATAACTAGCTTTTATTTATTGCAATATAGCGGTGTTTTAGAAAAATATAGAATAGGGGTTAGTGCTGTTATTATTGGGATTTTGGTTCTTGGTAGTGCAGGTCGAATTGGACGAGTTGCACTTGATCAATACAGGCTAAACTCATTCGATAAGAGCTTAGCTACTAGAATCGTGACAAGATTGGAGTCTTTTCCTGATTTCACACCTAATGCAAAACTTGTGATCCTTGGCGCGCCTACAATGGGTTCTCTTTCTCGTACAAGTTTTGGGGATTATAATATTTCTGCATTGCAGCATTTCTCTCGAGTTTTTGTCATTAACGAAATATCGGGATACTCATTCCAGAATCCAAATAGTGATGATATTAAATCTGCTAGTATGTTAGTTCAGGATCGAACTCCGTGGCCAAATGAGAGTTCTGTTATTTCTAACCATGGTACTTTCATTGTGCTACTTGCCAAGTGATCTTAAATTTGATTTGGTTATTTAGTTTGTAATAACATAAACTGAAAATTAACAATATACATGGGAATGACTTGTGCTACTAAACGATTTATCGAAAAAAATTTATAATCATCGCAGTGCTATAGATTCCGCTGTAGAGCGCGTACTTAATAGTTCCTGGTTAGTGCGTGGTCCAGAGGTGAAATTGTTTGAACAAAATTTTGCTCAATATGTGGCTGTAGATCATTGTCATTCACTTGCCAATGGCACAGACGCATTGGAGCTGTCATTGCGTTCCCTTGGTGTGAAGAGAGACGACAAGGTGGCAACGGTTGCTAACGCCGGTTTTTACTCTAGCACTGCATTGCTAGCGATTGGCGCTGTTCCATTTTATCTGGATGTTGATCTTGATACTCGCGTGGTTGCGATAAATGAGGTTGATCGCGCAATACGTGAGGGGGTTAAAGCCATTGTGGTAACCCATCTTTATGGTCAGGCAATACCAGATATAGTAGAAATAGCAGCGCGTTGCCATGCTTCTGATGTTGCTTTGGTTGAGGATTGTGCTCAAGCACATGGTGCAAAGGTTGATGGCAAACAAGTTGGCAGTTTTGGTGATATTAGTTGTTATAGTTTTTATCCTACAAAAAATTTGGGTGCATTGGGTGATGGCGGTGCAATTGTGACAAATGATAAGGCGTTGTTAGCGAATGTATCTCGTCTTAGTCAATATGGTTGGTCAGCAAAATACCATGTTGAAATGACAGGTGCTCGTAATAGTCGCTTAGATGAAATGCAAGCAGCAATATTGTCTGAGTTTTTGCCACAATTAGATAGTTGGAATACACGTCGTAGAGAGATAGCATCAATCTATTCAACTCAGATTAACAATCACTCTGTAACTCTTCCATCTGTTGGTGATGACGCTTATGTGGCGCACCTATATGTATTACGGGTGATACAACGTAGTTCTTTACAATCTCATTTACGAAGTTGTGATATTGCAACGGATATACATTATCCTGTTCCTGATCATCGACAACTAATTTTTGGTGACCATTTTGCATCTATATCGTTGCCGAATACGGAGCAGTTAGCTAAAGAAGTTCTTAGCTTACCATGTTACCCCGAAATGACAGATGGTGATGTTCAACAGGTGATTTCAGCAGTGAATGGCTGGCAACCATGAAATATTCTATCATCATTCCTGTTTACAAAAATGAAGGCTCTATTACGCGCCTGATTGACGCATTAAGTGAAATGAATCTGTCATTAAACAATGAGATGGAAGCTGTTTTTGTCGTTGATGGCAGCCCAGATAAATCTTTTGAACTGCTAAAAAATTTAATTAAGCAGTTAAATTTCCCTGCGCAATTGTTAGCGCATTCTCGTAATTTTGGTTCATTTGCTGCCATACGAACAGGGTTAGTTGCTGCAAGAGGAGAGTATTTTGGTGTAATGGCTGCAGACTTACAGGAACCTCCTGAATTATTGGTGACCTTTTTCAAATGTTTATTGGCTGATGAGTGCGATATTGCAGTAGGAACACGACAAGGTCGTCAAGACCCCTTTCTGTCTCGCATTGCTTCATCCGCTTTTTGGGGTATATATCGACGACTGGTTGTGCCAGAAATGCCCGAAGGTGGTGTTGATGTATTTGGATGTAATCGACAATTCAGAGATCAGCTTGTACAGCTGGAAGAATCGCGCTCGTCATTAATTGCTTTGATTTTCTGGCTTGGCTTTCGACGTAAATTGGTTGGTTATGAAAGACATCATCGCCAAGAGGGTAAGTCAGCCTGGACATTTAAGAAAAAAATCGACTACATGATGGATAGTGTTTTTTCTTTTACCGATCTCCCAATTCGGCTATTAATTAAAATTGGCTCATTAGGTTCTATTTTGGCAATAACCATGGCGCTATTGATTTTGGCTGCAAAACTTATGGGTGTGATTGAAGTGCCAGGTTATGCCGCCACAGTACTTGTAGTCTTGATTTTTGGAACGTTGAATTTATTGGGGTTAGGATTGGTTGGTACATATGCTTGGCGTGCTTATGAGAATAGCAAAAAAAGGCCGCTTGCTGTGGTTGCAATTAAGTATAAAAATGGTAGAGAAAATTAATGGGAGCTATAACTGATATCCATATTACTGCTGATGTTAAGTCTAAATCAATTGGCGAGCGTACGCGTATATGGCAATACGTAGTTATTCTTCCAGATGCGAAAATTGGAGATGATACGAACATCTGTTCTCACTGTTTAATAGAAAATAACGTAGTAATTGGCAATCGTGTGACTATTAAATCAGGAGTTCAAGTATGGGATGGGCTACGCATAGATGATGATGTCTTCGTTGGACCCAATGTGACTTTCACTAATGATAAATTTCCACGTTCTAAGTTATTTCCCGATGAGTTTCTGGAAACGCGAATTGAAAACGGAGCTTCGATAGGTGGAGGGGCTGTTATTTTGCCTGGAATTGTAATCGGCGTGGGTGCGATGGTCGGTGCTGGTGCGGTAGTGACAAAATCAGTACCCCCATATGCGATTGTTACAGGTAACCCAGCGAGGATTGTTGGTTATGTTGAAAACTGCTCTGCAGATGTTGTAACAGACTCGGTTATTTCACAATCTGCATTCCCGGCTGAAGAATCTGTCACGCGCCTTGGTGTTGGAAATGTTACCTTGCACCGTTTCAAGATGGTTCGTGATCTGCGGGGAGACTTGTCTGTAGGAGAATTTTCTAGAGATATTCCTTTTGAACCTAAAAGATACTTTATGGTTTTTAATGTTCCCAGCGAAAAAACTCGCGGAGAGCATGCTCATCGTCAATGTCACCAGTTTTTGATCTGTGTAAAAGGAAGCTGCTCGGTTGTTGTTGATGATGGTGCCTCTCGCCGTGAAGTTAAGTTAGATTCACTTGACATGGGGATTCATTTGCCGCCGATGACATGGGGTATTCAATACAAGTATTCGCCAGATGCAGTTTTATTGGTATTTACTTCTGAGTATTATGATGCGTCAGATTATATTCGTAACTATCAGGAATTTGTGTCGTTGGCGCAGCCGTCGATTTAATGAAAAATTTAATTAGTTCTGCATTCAAAGCCAGATTCCTCCGCTTCTTATTTTCTGGTGGAATAAATGCTATTGTTTCTTATTCTGTTTATTTAATCTGTTTACGGTTTATCAATTATCAAGTGAGCTACACGATTGCTTATGTTACTGGAATTATAGTTGCCTTTATATTAAATAAACAGTTTGTGTTTGAATCAAGTGGTAAGTGGAGATCTATAATCCTATTTCCTATTGTGTATATTAATCAATACCTTTTTGGAATGTTTTTTCTGTGGTTACTTATAAGCAAGCTTGGAATGAAGGTTGAGTTTGGACCATTAGTTGTTGCGGTTCTGACTATTCCATTAACATATTGGTTAAGTGCGCTCGTTTTTGTTGGAAAGAAAAGAGGCACTGAAAAAGAAATCAAATAAGTTAAGCATCGTTTGCAATAAATATTAAGCGATTTTTTCTATCAAAAAGATAAAATATATTATTTATGATGAAATATTCATTTGCTCATTATTAATCCTTAACAAGGAACACTGAAAATATGAATCAGATAAATACAGGTATTCGTTCCATTCTTTCTCATCCACTTGTCTATGATACCTTGCAGAATATTATGGGTGTTAGGAAAATCAGACAGGAGTTTGTGAATGAATTTATTCGGCCTGTAGAAGGGCAGAGAATTTTGGATATTGGTTGTGGCACAGCAGAATTGTTAGAATTTCTTCCCGATAATATAACATATATCGGCTATGACCCTTCTCAAGATTATATTAATCATGCAATTAAACGGCAAAAGGGAAATCGCGAATTTCATTGTGGATTCTATGGGTACGATGAAGCTAAGTCACATATGCCATTTGACGTGGTAATCGCTTCAGGCGTATTACATCACATGGATGATTTTCAAGTTGCTGAAATGATGCGTTTGGTTAAGGATAATTTAACCGAAGGTGGTAAATTACTCACAATTGATCCAGTTATTTGTTCATCACAAAATCCAATTGCTCGAGCATTAATAAGTTTGGATCGGGGGCAGAATGTACGATCACAAATGCAATATACAGTACTAGCAAACACGGGTTTTACGCAAGTAAAAGGGCAAGTGCGCCATCGTGCATGGATACCATGGACGCACTGGATTATGGAATGCAGCGTATGATTCTTATGTTATAACATAGTTGAATAATATTGATGCTATTAAATTCTTGGTTGGTATAGATAAAAATAAATTTATCTATCAGCAATAATAATATGTTTTATTTATTGGGTTGCGATCAATCCTGCTTATCTAACGAAGATTTCGGTGTGCTTTGTTTTTTTTAGGGTTAAATCATGTTGTTATTTTATTTTGTGTTACGATGAGAACGAGTAGGTTAAGTGGGTGTTAAATCCAGCAATAAAAAATATCAAAGGCTCTGTTAATTGTTTTGGATAGAGACTAAAATTGTCCAGTTTCCTAATTTATAGGTTCACAGTTTAGTTGAAGTGTTCATGTGTTAGAGTTATTGTTTTTTACCAAAAATACTTAAGTCATTAAATAAAGAACATTAAAAATATAACTATGTCATATTCGATAGATATTTTACTTCCAACCTATAATGGTGAAAAGTTTCTATCTGAACAGATAGACTCTTTGCTGAATCAAACGTATAAAAATTGGCATTTGATAATAAGAGATG
>Ga0316206_1001745_pt1 | contig 17461 bp, 14 predicted proteins | sample 6monthpyrite_MG_FD_204942 | JGI IMG/M metagenome (GOLD analysis project Ga0316206, IMG submission 204942) | Microbial mat bacterial communities from mineral coupon in-situ incubated in ocean water Damariscotta River, Maine, United States -... | ecosystem: Environmental > Aquatic > Marine >... | reverse complement strand
GGTGGGTGGTCGCTCGGTGAGGTGGTCTGCGATCGGCTCCCGCGTATCGAGCAGGTGACTTGCCGACAGTCGAGCACGACTGGTGAGGCCCACGAGATCATCCGCCAGAATCTCGATCGGGCACCGATGTTCACCGGGCAGATCGAATCGCAAGGACCACGCTATTGCCCCAGTATCGAGGACAAGGTCGTCCGCTTCGCCCAACGAGAATCGCACGGCGTCTACCTCGAGCCAGAATCGCACGAATCCGATTGGGTCTATTGCAACGGGATCGCGACGAGTTTGCCGCGAGATGTGCAAGACGAGATCATCAAGCGGATGCCCGGGTGCGCAAATGCGAAAATCGTGCAGTATGGGTATGCAGTTGAATATGACATGGTGCGCCCGCATCAGATATTGACCACAGGGCAGACACGACGGGTGCGTGGATTGTTCCTCGCCGGTCAGGTCAACGGCACAAGCGGGTACGAAGAAGCAGCGGCGCAGGGCTTGATCGCCGGGCTCAACGCAGCGATGCTTTCAAGCGATGGTGATGCGTATCAGGGATTCTCGTTCGGGCGTGACGAAGCGTATATCGGGGTGCTGATGGACGATCTGGTGACTAAGACGCCAAGAGAGCCCTACCGGATGTTCACCAGTCGAGCCGAGCACCGCTTGATCTTGCGGGCGGACAATGCCCCGGATCGATTGACCCTGATCGCTCACAAGCTTGGATTGCTCGACACGCATGAGCTGGGTCGGGTCAGGTGGGCGTTGTTTGAGCAGCGCCGGACTGTGCTCGAACGCGGACGGGTATTGCTCGATGAAATTCGTGATGGCGACAAGACCCTCGCCCAGCGGACGCTTGAGCCCGGGTTCACGATGGACGATCTCAGAGACGCGATGCAAAGTGAACTCGGCGATCAGCCCCGGGGGATCTGGAGAACGCTTCATTCGGACAAGCGATACGAACCCTATATCGAACGCCAACTCGGGCAGATCAAACGCAACAACGAGCTTGAGCACCGCCCGCTTCCCGATTGGATTGACTTCGGTGAACTCAGCTCGCTCCGCAGCGAGGCCAAACAGGCGCTCACCAAGTTCAGGCCGACCACCTTCGGGCAGGCATCAAGGCTCGAGGGGATGACCCCGGCGGACATCACGCTGCTGAGTGTGCTCATCAAAAGGGCACGGGCAGCCAAGAGAGCATCGGTTTCCGGATAGGTTATTCACATGTTGGGCTGGCCACCGAGCATGCGGATCTCGTCTCGGAGGATCGCAGCGAGTTCGAAGTTCTCCGATGCGATCGCGGCTTCGAGTCGTTGGCGCAGCTCGGCCTTCTGGCTCACCGGGAGCTTGGGGATCAACGCATCACGCATATCACGCAGCATTGAGACCTCGCCCGAATCCTCGAAGAGGTCGGCTTGGTCGATGGATTCGTAGTATTGCTTGAGCGCTTCGAGCCCCTCGTCGATCGCAAGGATCGCGGCTTTGTTCTCCTCAGCCTTGAGTGCCTGGCTCGCCAATGAACGAGCCCGCATCATCATGATGTAGGGGCGATGCGATTCCATCGCCTGCTGATCTTCTTGGTTGATCGCGTATTCGCGGAAGAGATTGAGCACGCGCATATTTCGGGAGGTATCACGCACGACGGCCTCATAATCTTCGAGCACGAGCATCGCGATATAGCGGTGGTAATACTGCTGGGCTTCTTCGCGCAATGCCCGACAGTCGTCTGCTGTCAGGAATCTTGATTCAGTCTGATCGTTTTCGTCGAGTTTGTCGAACTGCGTTTTTTCGAGGAACTGCTCATCGTCCTCACCCTCATCGGCGCTCATAGTGGTTTCTGGGTCTGTTTCGGATTCGATGGTGTCTTGGTCTACTTTGGATTCATAGTAATCGAGCAAGGAATCGAATCCGTGTGGGCGGGTTCCATCAGGCCGCCCCTCGGTGCTCATCTGCAAGAGCCCGAGATCAAGACGGACCTGAATCCGTGGATTTCCGTCCTTTCCTTCGATCACACGGACCGTAATTTGTCCGGTTTCAAAGGGCCATTCTTCTAGAAGTTCTGTGAGGTCTCGTTCCATGGATTCTCATCAATGAGGGGACAAATTTTGTATTATGGACCAGTTTTGGGGGGATACCAATAAAATTTCAATAGACCGATCATATTCATCAAATTGTCGGTTTATCTCTTCAATCGGTGCAATCGGGTAGGTCGATGCACACAACTTTGCCAAGAAAATCCCCGAAGTTCAGGCATTTTCCTCTTTTGCCGATGGAACATTTCGCGTAGAATGACGAACGGAGTAAGGGAGGGATCTATGTCCCCCCAATCTGTTTTTTTTCCGGCAGCGCTCGCTGCGGAAAGGGTAGGGTAGGAAAGTGAGTACATCTATTGGTTCGTCGTCGTCCGGCTCGACTGGAACCCGTTCTGCGGGGTCTACATCGTCTGGGTCATCCTCCGGAGTGAAATCTGCGTTGCAGACCTATCTCAAGGAGATCAATCGCTATCCACTGCTCACGGCTGAAGAGGAGCGTGAGTTGGGGTGGAAGATCATCAATGAGCAGTGCCCCGTTGCACGCGATCGAATGGTCAATAGCAACCTTCGCTTGGTCGTCTCGATCGCCAAGAAATACAGCAACCGAGGGCTCCCGATCACCGATCTGATCGAGGAGGGCAATATCGGGCTTTTGCGTGCGGTCGAGGGCTTTGACCCAGCGCAGGGGGCACGCTTTAGCACCTATGGGAGCTGGTGGATCAAACAGGGCATCAAACGCGCCCTGATGAACGCCAATCAACCGATCCATATCCCGGCCTATATGGTCGAGTTGATTGCCAAATGGAAGATGCACTCGCGGCTGCTTCAGGCCGAGATCGGGCATCCACCATCTATGGAACAGCTCTCCCAAGCGATGGATCTGCCGATCAAGAAGATCCAGATCATCAAGCGGGCGGTCAGGGCGTTCAATGCACCCAATCAAGCCCCACGCGATCTCGATGGCGAGTCGGTCGGGCTCGATGGGCTCGTTGCGGACTATCGCGGGACGACCCCGGACAACGAATCGCTGCGGAGTGAGGAACTCGGGATCTTGCGTCGGTTGATGGAGACCATCGATGATCGCGAAGCCGAGATCCTGCGTCTGCGTTTCGGGCTCGATGGCTCTGAGCCGCTGACTCTCAAGGAGATCGCTACCGAAGTCGGTATCTCTCGTGAGCGGGTGCGCCAGATCATCGAGGAATCACTCGATCGGCTCAACGAGCGTCTCAACGACGCTAAGCCGAGCCGATTCTTCCGCCGATCTGCTCCCGCATTCGAAGAAGTGTCGCGTGAGTCAGAACAACAGGCACCGAGCGTCCGCAACGCGGATCAATCGCAGGCGGGCTCAAAGGCGGGATAATGCATTCTTGCATTTGAGGCATTGAAGACAACACTGTTCCACTCCGGGCGAGCCATGCACATGGTTCGCCCGGTTTTTCCGTCGCCGCTGATTTGGTGCTACGATTCTGTCTTCACAATCAGGAATAGATCCCCGTCTGGGTGCGTTTGCACCGGTCTAGGTAAGCAGGGACGATCCCGCCTGGCGGGATGACAAGGCATTTCGAGGAGAATCAGTTTGACAGATCACGCAGACACCGTCCACAAGGTGGTCATCATCGGGTCCGGGCCTTCGGGGTGGACCGCAGCAATCTACGCGGCTCGGGCTAATCTCGAGCCGGTGGTTTATGTCGGCGTTGCCAAGCAGGACCCCGGACCGATCCTCCCGGGCGGACAGCTCATGCTCACCACCGAGGTCGAGAACTATCCCGGATTCCCTGACGGGATCGCGGGCCCAGAAATGATGATGAAGTTCGAGCAGCAGGCGAGGCGTTTCGGGACCTCGGTCGTCGGCGAGGACATCGTCAAATGTGATTTTTCAAGCGATGGCTCGCCGCACACGCTCCATGCTTCGGATGGGAGCACCATCAGAGCCCATGCCGTGATTATCTCGACAGGCGCCACCGCAAACTGGCTCGGGCTCGAGAGCGAGATGAAGCTGGCGATGAGCGGCGGGGGCGTCAGCGCCTGCGCTGTGTGCGACGGGGCGCTGCCGACCTTTCGCGATCAGCCTCTGGCCGTCATCGGCGGCGGCGATACCGCCCTCGAAGAGGCAACCTACCTCACCAAGTTCGGGTCCAAGGTCTACATCATCCACCGACGCGATGCACTGCGGGGCTCAAAGGTGATGCAGGAGCGATTCCTGAGCAGCGACAACGCCGAAGTGCTCTGGAACAAGGTCGTCACCGATTGTTTGAGTGCCCCCGACGAGCACGGCAACGAGAAACTCACTGCCATCAAGCTCAAAGATACCGTCACGGGCGAAGAATCAGAGCTTGAAGTCAAAGGCATGTTCGTCGCCATCGGGCACACGCCGGCGACCAAGTTCTTGCGTGAGACAGCGCTCGAGTTCGACGACATGGGGTACATCGATCTTAAGACCCGTTCGAGCGATACGAATATCGAAGGGGTCTTCGCCGCCGGCGATGTCGCAGACGCCGACTATCGCCAAGCGATCACCGCAGCCGGGATGGGGTGCCAAGCAGCGATCGATGCCGAGCACTGGTTGGGGGACAAGGGCTTGAACTAGAGCTCTGCATCACTCAGACAGATTGCAAAAAAGCACCCCGTGGTGGTCACGGGGTGCTTTTCATAGTGAGAAACGAGTGATTAGTCTTCACCTTGGTATTTCGCGAGGGCGGCTTGAAGTTCTTTGGTGACCTTCGGATCATCCGTTGGCGCGAGCTCGATGGACTTCTTCTGCCATTTCACGGCTTCGTCCTTATGCCCGATCTTGTATGCAGCGAGCGCGTATGTATCGAGGAGCGACCAGTCTTTCCATCCGGATTTCTCGTTGGCGAGCGCGATGGCTCGATGGGCGACTTTATATTCTGCTACTCCGAGCTCTGGTGATTCGGCGGTCAAGATCATCCACGCGATCGCATTGAGTCCAGCTGGCTCATCGTTGAAGAAATCATTGATGAGGATATTGGCGATCTGAAGGGCTTCTTCGATGTTTGTGTCAGTTTGGATTGACTGTGCGAATCTTTGATAGCCCGCCATGAGCAACCGATCTTTTTTCGCCTCGGCGACGGCGGTCGTTGGATCGAACTTGCCGTCGATCACATCCTTGAGTGGCTCTTCGATGGTGGCGGGGTGACCGATCCATGCGATGTGTCCGGTGCCGTCGACGATGAAGGCAGCGGGGATGCCGTTCTGCCCGGCGGGTTTCATCCAGTTGTCGGCCATCGCGGTGCCATCTTCGACCGCGACGGTATAGCCCATCCGGTCGCCTTGGTCGGCGACAAAGCCTTCAACCTTCTCGATTCGTTCGCCCTGATCCTCGACGCCCTCCCAGACATTGACCCCGATGATGCGGACTTTTTCGCCGAGTTCTGATTGGAGTTCGGTGAGGTGGGGGAATGCCGCGACGCATGGGCCACACCATGTCGCCCAGAACTCGACGACATAGACCTGGCCTTTCTCAAAGCCCGAGACGGATTCGCCCTTGATGAACTTGGCGATCTGAAGCTCCGGTGCGGACGACCCGATGAAGAGTTCCGGGAGTTCGACTTTGCCGATGATGTCTTCGAGCGTTGGAGCGGGTGTGCTTTGGGCATCCGGGGTCGCGGCTTTTGTATCGTGCCCGTGTTCCGGTCCCGCGGCTGATGCCAACGCTCCTGAGAAGAGCATGAGCGTGAGTGTGGTCGTTGTGAAAATCCGTTTCATCGTGAACTCCTGTGAAATTTGGTGTTGTTCGTTGTCCCTTGACGCTCTACCTTACCGCCAACTTTGCGGTTTGGTTGATCGAATTCGGACGAATTCGGCGGATTCTGGTGACCATTTTGATCTGGATCAGTAGGAGATTTGATCTGGATCAATAGGAGAGATCGCATTCTCCGAGCATTTGGAACCCTTTTCGGCGGAGTATCTGCCCAGCGAGGGTCGGATCATCCACCGCTATGGCGATCGCGGGATCGTCTGACGAGTTGTGCATCATGGGATAGGCGAAGGCGATATTGATCTCCGCGCCAAGCAGGAATAGGCACATTTTCGAGAGCGTATGCCCCTCTGAGAGCTCGACGACGAGCACCTCATGCTCGGAGAAGGGGAAGTTGTTCTCTTTGAGGGTTCGGCGGGCTTCTTTGGCGTCATTGGTGATGAGCCGAACGACCGCATGATCGGATGCCTCGTGGACGGAGATCGCGCACAAGGAGACCGATGCCTCATCGAAAATCTCGGTGAGGTCGAGCATCTTCCCAACTTTATTTGAGAGGAAGACACTGAACTGCACCGCGGTGGGGGGGCAATAGCTCTGTGCGGTGTCGAGCGGGACCGGGGATTCAGTCATTGATTTGGAGTCCCTTCCATTGGCAATCAGTGCCGGGTTCTCAGTTGGAATTTTCTGCGGCGTGGTCTGTGGAGTCTATTCAACCCTATCACGGACAAATGTGCAACCCCGAAATTGAAAAACGCCCCTGATTTGGTGGGGCGTGTTCATTTGTTTGAGTGAGGGTATCAGACCGAGAAGCTCGATCCGCACCCACAGTTGCTCGTCGCGTTGGGGTTGTTGAACACGAATCCGCGTCCCATGATCTCGTCCTTGAAGTCGACGGTGACGCCGGCGAGGTAGAGCAGGCTCTTGGGGTCGATGATGATCTTGATCCCGTGCTGCTCGAAGACATCGTCGGTTTCTTTCTGGGTCTCGGTGAGATCGAGCAGGTAGCTGAATCCTGAGCATCCGCCGCCCTTGACACCGATGCGGAGACGGACCTTCTGGGCGTCGAGTTCTTGGGATTTGACGATGTTATTGACCTCACGAGCGGCCAGCTCGGTGAGGATGACGGCTTGGTCTTGGGTGGTCTCTGTACTCATGATTGATTCCATTCTCTGTCCTACGCTGCAGATTTGTTCGGAGAGAACTCTATGCCCGGATCACGCCTAGGGCTTGGCTGTGCGTGATTTAGGTGTTCTTCTGCTTGTAATCGGCGATGGCGGACTTGATCGCGTCTTCGGCGAGCACCGAGCAGTGGATCTTGACGGGCGGGAGCGAGAGCTCCTCAACGATCTCGGTGTTCTTAATCTCCATGCCCTCGTCGAGGGTTCGCCCCTTGAGCCATTCGGTGGCCAGTGACGAGCTGGCGATGGCTGAGCCGCACCCGAAGCACTTGAACTTGGCATCCTCAATGAGCCCGGTGTCGTCGTTGACCTTGATCTGGAGCTGCATCACATCGCCGCACTCTGGAGCGCCGACGAGCCCGACACCGATATCGGCGCGTTCCTTGATTTCTTTTTGAGTCCCGAATGTCCCGACATTGCGGGGCTTTTCGTAGTGTTCAATGACTTTTTCTGAATAGGCCATGGTGTACCTTTCTTCGGCTGGGCTCAGTGGGCCGCCCATTCGATTTTGGTGATGTCGATACCCTCGTTGTGCATATCAAAGAGGGGTGAGAGCTCGCGGAGCTTGGTCACTGCTTCGATGATCTTTTCGCCGGCGTAGTCGATCTCCGCTTGGGTCGTCCACCGCCCCATGCTGATGCGGAGCGATGAATGGGCCAGGTCGTCGCCGACGCCGAGGGCTTTGAGGACATAGCTCGGCTCGAGCGAGGCGCTTGTGCAGGCCGAGCCCGAGCTCATCGCGATTTCCTTGAGCGCCATCATCAGGCTCTCGCCTTCGACGAACCCGAAGGAGATATTGGTGAGGTGGGCGAGACGCTTGTCTCGATGCCCGTTGATCTGGACGACATCGAGCGCATTGGTGAGTGTGCTTTCCAGCTTATCACGGAGCGTCGCGAGTCGTTGGCAGTCGGTATCCATCTCCTGCTGGCAGAGCTCGCATGCTTTACCGAGCCCAACGATCCCCGAGACATTGAGCGTGCCCGAGCGGAACCCTCGTTCCTGGCCGCCGCCCTCTTGGAGCGCGATCAGGCGAACCCGCGGGCGACGCCGACGGACATAGAGTGCCCCGACACCCTTGGGTCCATAGATCTTGTGACCCGAGAGCGAGAGCAGGTCGACATTGTCGGTTTTCACATTCGTGGGCATTTTGCCGACCCATTGGGTCGCATCGGTGTGGAAGATAATGCCCTTGGAGTGGCAGAGATCGCCGATCTCGGGGATCTCGTTGATTGTCCCGATCTCGTTATTGGCCCACATCACGGTGACGAGGATGGTGTCGGCTCGGAGTGCTGATTCAATCAGCTCGCGTGTGACGACGCCGTCAGCCGGCGGCTCGAGGAGGGTAACATCGAAGCCCTCTTTTTCGAGGCGTTTGCAAGGGTCGAGTACCGCCTTGTGCTCGTGGATCACCGAGATGATGTGCCCACGGTGCTTGGAGCCAGCGGGGTTCTTGGCGTACATGTTGGCGGCGCCCTTGATCGCTAAATTGTTCGATTCAGTCGATCCGGAGGTGAAGATGATCTCTTTGGCATCGGCCCCGATGAGCGAGGCGACCTGCTGTCGGGCGGTGGTGACACCGTCTTCCGCAGCCCACCCGAAGGAGTGGTTGCGTGAGCCCGGATTGCCAAACTTTTCGGTGAAATAGGGCAGCATGTCTTCGACGACGCGTGGATCACACGGCGTGGTCGCGGCGTGATCGAGGTAGATCGGGAGTTTTGGATGCTCTTTGGAACTCATCGGTTGTCCTCACGCGGGATGCTCATGGGTCTCCATGAGTGGGAATATATGAGACAGAATGGTCCTGATTTTTAGAATCATTCCAAAATAGTATAGGCATCTTGGCAGAATTTAGCAAGAATTCAGTCAGAAAAGGGTTTTAGTGCAAGGGTTTGGAGCGTGATCAATCAAAGATCAACCATGGCTAGTTCGCGTGGGCGTTGCGTGCATAACGGAGCTTGACTCGGTTGCCCTGTTCATTGAAATGAACATCGCTCATATAGGCTCTCATCAGCATCACACCTCGCCCCGAGGGCTTCGATAGATTTTCGAGTAGGGTTGGGTCTGGGAGTGACGAAGGCGTGAAGCCAGTGCCCTGATCTTCGATCGCAATTTCTACAGCGTCTTGGGTGACGGCGTACTCCACATGGATCGGAGTCGCTGGATCGAGTCCTGCATGTCCGTGTTCGAAGGCATTGGTGATCGCCTCTTCGATCGCGAGTCTCATCGCAAAGAGCGCGCTCGATCCGAATGCATGAGACTCGGCGAGCGCAAGGACGCGATCGATCAGTGCGTTGACCTTTGATCGATCAAAGACAAGATCAATCGCGGTAGCGCCCTTGATATGGGTCTGTGGATCACTCATGCTTGGTGTCACAACGAAAAGATCAGGATGCAAACGCTGTTTGTGCTTCGCCGGTGGTTTCGTGGATATTGAAGAGCTTATTGAGTCTGGTGATGACGAAGACCTCGTAGATCTGTGGGTCGATGTTGGCGAGATGGAGCGCACCGCTTTTCTCACGGATCTTGTTGTTGATGGTGATCAGCGCACCAAGGGCTGCCGACGAGAGGTGGTCGACATTTGAGAAGCTGATGAGGATCTTGGGCACACTTGCTTGCTCGATAACGGCGGTGATTTCTTCATTGATCGCCTGGATGTTGGCTTCATCGAGGATATTGCGGTCAACAAACTCGACGAGGGTGACGCCGCCGTTGTCCGAGATTCTGAGTCTTGAATCTGTCATCTGTGCATGTCCTTGTGAGCGTTGCAGTTTGATGGGTTCCGATGCTGAGTATAGAGCATATGAGACTTGGGAGCACCGATCACCGGGTCTGGCCGAAAAAAAAGGGGCACACCATGCGGTGTGCCCCTCGGAATACATATGAACCGATCATCATCGACCGAGCTGGTCGAGCAGCCCGGGGAAGTTGAGCTCTTCTTCTTCGTTCTGGATCAGGATTGTCGGCTTGAGCAGCACGAGGAGTGTCTTCTCACTCTTCGTATCGATCCGGTTCGAGAAGAATCGGCTCAAGATCGGGATCTTGGAAAGCACGGGCACGCCGGTCTCGACCTCAAGTTCCTCGATGATCCGTTGCCCGCCGAGGAGCACGGTGCCTTGGTCAGGGATGGTCACGGTTGTGTTGAGCTGGGTCGCGATGATGATCGGGACCTGGATCGAGCCCGTGAACACATTGGGGCTGCTGTTGTTGTTGTTATTGCCCGCGGCACCGGTCGCACCCTGGACCTGACGGTCTTGACCGAAGCTGACCTTGGATTGTGTCGTTCGGATGGTGAGGGTGACATATCGCCGATCCGCGGAGGCAACGCCGGTGATGTCGATCACAACACCGTCTGAGATCGGTGTCACGACGGGGTCGAATGCACCTGCACTCGAGCCGACGACCGGCGTCAGGTCAGAGATAAAGGTTGTCTGGGTGACCACCGCGATAAACGAGCGTTGCCCGTTCGTAAAGGTCAGGCGTGGTGCGGTGAGGACAACCGATCGCTGGTCTGCCTGTGTTGCCTGGACGAGGAAATCGACCTGAATATCGTCAAGGAATCTGCCCGTGACTCCGAGTGCTGGGTTGAGCCCGAGGATCTGCGAAGCAAATGTGCCTGCGCTGGCGAGTTCATTGGTGAGCCCAAACGAGTTCTGTGCCGCACGGATGACGGAAAAACTGTCATCGCCAAGGTTTTGCCCGTTTGGCAGCGTGCCGCCGTTGAACCCAGGACCCAAAACTGGCTGCGTGATTGTTTCACCCGGTGTGATAATGCCATCGCCGTTGGCATCGAAGAAGCCGCCACCCGAGACATTGTCCAAAAGGGTCCCGTTTGCATCGAAGTAATCCGATGGGAGTAATGACGGATCAATTGTACGGGCGAGCTGGTACTCGGTATTGTTGGCGTTGAAGTAGACATCGAGGTCGAAGCCGATCTGCTCGAAGAAGTTCTGATCGACCGAGAGGAAGCGGGTCTCGACATTAATCTGCACCGCTCTCTGCTGGCGGAGCTTGTTGAGGAGTCCGATGATCGCACGGTGATTCTTGGGCGTCGTCGTGATGATGAAGTTGCCGTTGAGTTCGGTGATCGAGCTGGTGTCTCCACCGAGTGCTGTCCATCCGTCTGGATCAACATTGGCTTGGATGAGATTGACGATCGCCTCGACGCGGTCCTCTCTTGGCTCGTCTTGAGTTCTCTGGTTGCCACCGGTGAACGGGCTCTGCCCGCCGCCGCCGCCGCCAGAGTTCGCCGAAGAGACCGCGGTCTGGAGGTTGAAGTTTGGTGCGGTATTGAAATCGGGCACGACAAAGATGAGATCTCGGATGTCGTATGTTTCGAGGAGGGTATTGAGACGGAGTACCTCATCTGATGCGATCGTTAGGATGCCGTCTTGGATCGACCATCCCGCCGGGAGTGTTGGGTCAGAAACCTTGGAAAGTACGCGGTCAAGCAGCACAGAAACTTTTACGCTCTTGAGCTTGAGATCAACCGGGGTATCCGGGTCAACACCGATGTCGGCAAGGGATTCCCAGTCGATATCGATGTCGATGTTCGTGGTCGAGCCGATAAAGGCCATGACATCCTCGAACGCGTTGTCGTTGAACTCGACAGGCATGCGGGTATCACGCAGTGTCGCGAGCACGGATCGGTTTGCCTCGGATTCGGCAAACTCGAGCGTATCACCTCTCCGGAAAGAAATCTGAGGCCAATCATCCGGATAGGCCATCACCGAGTTTGGGATGATCATGGCTTCTTGACCAATTAGATTCTGCTTCATCATGCTCTTGCTCTTCTTCCGCTGGATGAGCATGTTTTCTCTGTAGACGAGCGTATCTTCGATGATATCTTTCAGCAAAAGCCCCGACGGGTTCCCTGGGTCGAGGAACAGGATGGATTCGACGACCTCGAGCGCTTCCTCGTACTTGAGTTCCTGTTGGAGTGCGTGGACCCTCTTGAGATTCTCGATGATCTTGGAGTCGCGCTCGCGGTTCCGCTCGGCGGCGAGCGATGCGGTCTCTTGGGCAAGACGCAGTTTCTCGGCTTCAGCTTCGGCGATGCGGAGCTGGTTCTCGGTGGTATTGATCTGCGTGATGAGATTGGCGACCGAGTCGAGATACTGCTCGAAGGCCGATTCGGGCATGGCGTTGCGGGCACGCTTGATGGTCAGGTCGGCCTGTGCAGCGAGGTTGCGTGCGGTGTTTGTATCACCCTCAGCGAGTGCTTGCTGGGCCTGCTGGAGGTAGTTGTTGAATGAAGCCTCAGCCCGTTGGCGGATGAGACTTGTATCCGTGACCGTTTCAGTCAGGATGTCCTCCTCGGGCCCGCCCTGGGTATTGAGTTGGATCTGGGCTTCTGCCCGTCTGTCGGTGGCGAGTTGGAGTTCTTCGGGGGAGACATAGGCCGAGAAGGAGTTGATGATCTCGTTGTAGAGCTCGAGTGCCTTGTTGAACTGGCGTTCTTCGAACGCGATATTGGCCTGTCCCATCCGGTTCTGGGCCTCGAATCTGCGGGCAACCTCAAGGAGATCGACCTGAGGCTGCTCAACGACAGGCTCTTCGACCACGATCTCAACCTCTGCAGGGGCTTCTTGTGGTTCTTCGCCGACGAGCTCGATATCGATCGGTTGGGCCTGAGTCTCGTCTTCTGGTTGGCCGAGGAATGATCCGGATCGGGCTCCGTCCTGCTTAGGGCCGTCTTGGGCGTGACCCAAGAGCCAATCACTGTTCTCGCTCTTTTCAGGGGCCAGCATGCCCATCGCAGGGTTGTATGAGCCGAAGGACTGTCCGTGTGATTGTTCGAGTTGTGATATTCGGTCCTTGTATGAATCGACTGTTTCTTGGAGATCGGCGGGGAGATCGAGCCCGAGCTGACCAATCCTGATCAGAAGCGATTTCGCACCGGCGTAGTCCCCGGATTCAAACGCGGTGGACGCCGAGGCGATCGCATTGGCGACCTTGTTCAATGCGTCGCTCTGACGGGTCTCGACGAGATCGAGCACCGCTTGGGCGCTCGAGATCTGTTGGCTTGAGGACTTGCTTGAGCGTATGACCGCGTTGGCCTGCCTGTTGGCTTCGACGAGGTTGTCGTTGGCGTAGGCAAGTTCCGCCTTCTGGAGGCTGATCTCAAGGCGGTCTGTTCTCTGGATCTGGCGTTCGAGGTTTGCCAGCAATGACCAGAGCCGTTGCCCTTGTTCATCGCTCATCGTGGCGCCGGTCAGCGAGTCTTGGAGTGCGAGGAGCATGGCCCGAGCCCTAATGAGCTGCTTATCAGCGATCAGGGTGCTCACGCGATCGAGCACCGCATTTGCATCGGCTGTGGGCTGAGTGTCCGCGGTATTGGTGGTGAGTGCCAACGCCGGAGCTGCGTGTACACCCGAGAAGGCAACAGCAGCAAGGAGCAGGGAACGAACTGTACGATAGGTGGTGGGTGACATCCGGATCACTCCATTGGATCGTGTTTGAAGAATGGGGGTAGCCCAATCTCTGTGCGAACTGTCATGCGGGATGGTGCACCGATTGCACAATCTCCGCGAATGGTACTCTTCGGCTGTGAAATATCACAGCACTTTGTGTCTGCCGCGGGCAGCCGCGACCTTGGTGGCGTTGCTCACGGGAGGGGGACGATACCGGGGTTTATCCAGAATCGCAAATCCCAACGCAATGAGTTTACCCTTTTCTTGTCGATTTCTCAGTAATCGTCTCGTGGTGCAGAAGCGGGGCCGCACCAATTTGTCCCAGTGAAGTGCCTATTCGGGCTTGGTGTGCATCTGGTTCCATTTTTGCTCAGGGTTCTTCTGTGATAGAGTTTGAATTGGCGCTCGATGCGTTAAAAGAGTGTTGCTTTCTGAGTCTGCTCCGACGAGTTTCCATCGTTCGACCCCGGCTTTGGATTCATCTTGCTCATTAGATATCTTGGATTGAGAGGATTGTGTTTGATTCTAAATCTTTTTCATTGAACGATTTAGATTTGTCTGTTTTCTTGAGCATTTCTTGGGCAATCTCGCTCGTTACTCGATCCATCGAGACGACGATCACATCTAGCCACTCACCCTGATTTGGGAGTTGATTGACAAGACCTTCTTGGGCAAGTTCCTCAGCCTGGCGGATTGACCTCGCGGTAAGCAAAATCTGAACATACTGATCGTCAGGGGTTTGGTCGGTGGCGTATCGGACGAGGCATCGCCAGGGAGTGATTCCCAGATCATTATCTTCGTCGTCCACATTTGAGTCTGGATCGACATTGAGAACGAGGCGCCACGCGTCTCGCATCCGTTCGAGGATCTCATCGCCCACCAGCAGATCTGGTCGATCTGGAGAACTCACGAGAATTGATCGGTGCTCGTGGGCTGCCGAGTCGGCCCCCGCTGGCTCTTCGCATGGCACAAGATCGAAGGCGCTGAGCAGTTTTTCAATCTTTGACTTGAACTCGGGCTCAACACGGATGGTCATGATTTTGTGTTCATCGACGAAAATGTAAAAAAATGGATCTTCGGAGACCGCACCGAATCCGACCATTCCATCCTCAAAGAAGAACGGCCGGAACTGGCGGATGGCGTTGATGATCTTCTCTTTGCCGATCGGTTCGTACGCCATGTAGGGGTCTATTTCGCGATACGCATCGTGACCGATATAGTCGATAATCGGGAACACCCTGCCGGGCATCATCGCGAAGACCTGATGCCAGAACGGTTCGATCCGGTCTGCGGGAACGACGATATCAAAGACATACTGGTCCGGCCATGCTTCCCAGTCACCCATCTCCTCGGCGTTGTCTGCCGGTTCAAAGTCAGAGCAAAACCCGGGGATCGGGGTCATTTGCTCTACCGGATAGACCCCGAGAGGAAAGTTGAATCCCTTGACGGATTTGCGTTCGATTGAGGGGTCAATCTGTGTGGTGGGCATTCTGGTGCTCTCGCGGCTCATCGGTTCGGGTCAACGCGTCAGTCAAGGATAGCAACTCACCGCGCCGTATGCATCGATTCAGTAAGTATGAGCGTGGGACAACGCGTGATAGGGGATAGAATCTCGCATGACAGATCCGACCCATCAGATGCCGCCGACCCGCTCGCATTCTTTGCCCGACTCGATCGAGACATTCCTTGCTATCGCGGTTGGCAATACACGCACTCGGGTAGGGGTTCTCCAGGGGAGTGAGTGTGTCAAGGCCCAGTCGATTTCAACAACAGACCATGGCGCGGTGCTCTCGTTCCTCGCCGAACTTGTTGCGGAGTTCGAGTTTGCTTCGACCGAACCGGTGATTTTGATGTCCACAGTGGAGCAGAAGGCCGCCGACTCGCTAGAAGAGAAACTCAGGAATCGATTCGGATGGGCTTGCTATCGATTCGGGCGTGATCTCGATATTCCGATCCGTCACACACTGACTGAGTCAGGTGAGAAAACAGTCGGGCAGGATCGATTGCTCTGTGCGATCGGAGCGTTTGATGTGGCCAAGCAGGCATGCGTTGTGGTCGATATGGGCACCTCCATCACGATTGACTTTGTCGATGGCGAGGGTGTTTTTCATGGTGGGGCGATCATGCCTGGGGTTTCGATGATGCTCGATTCGCTCCACGAGCACACCGCGTCATTGCCCGAACTCAAGAGCAAGAAACTCGATCCCAAATCCAATGAGCCCGCCAAGCAGACCGACGAGGCGATGGTGCTCGGGGTCAACGCGGCGGCCCGCGGGGCGATCCGGTTCTTGGCCGAACGGTATGCCCAGTTCTATGAGGGGTATCCCCAGATTATCGCCACAGGTGGCGACATCGGGCTCCTCGAAGACGACGACTTGATCGAGGCCTTCGTGCCCGAACTCCAACTCCACGGGATCCGCATTGCCTGCAAGATGATCCTTGCGGGTGATGGGGATGAGGATGAGCAAAGCATTGGTGAAGACTAATGAGTTTGTCGAGCCCGCATCACACGATCGAGACGCCGAGAACCTCGATTGGGGCGATCGCGATGATCCGGGTGGTGCATCCCGATCCAGGTCAACTCGGGATGACAAATCCTCGAGATAGACAAGTTCGGCTCGCCAAGTTGTGGGAAATCGACGAGGGCGTGGTTGTCCGATGGGATCCGGATTCGATTATGCTCATGCCCCACGGCGGGATCGCGATCGTACGGGCGATCTCTTCGAAGCTTTCCGAACTCGGTGTGCCCCTCGCCGAGTTTGACGATCCGTGCGCCGTGTACCCTGAAGCCGATTCTGAGATCGAGGCGTATATGCTCGCTGCATTGGCGCGGGCGCCGAGTCCGCTGGCGATTGATCTGCTGCTCGACCAGCCGAGGCGGTGGAGGGCGTTGGGGATCGACACGATCGAGCGGGCCAATGCCGAGGATGATCTGAGCGAAGGAGTGGTGCTCTCGAGATTGATCGAGCCGGTGATCGTCGCGGCGGTCGGTCGGGCCAATGTGGGCAAGTCGACACTCATCAACGCGTTGGTTGGTGAGCATGTGGCACTGATCGCGGATCTGGCGGGTACGACGCGGGACCATGTTGGCGTGCTTGTTGATCTCGGCGGGCTTGTCGTACGGTGGATCGATACGCCTGGGATCGACGAACGCGTCGAAGATGGATGCGAGATCAACTTGGCCCTCGGTGTTGTTCGGCGGGCGGATCTGATCGTCCATTGCGTCGATTCCGATGATGTCGATGCCCGGCTCGACCATCGGCTCTTTAAAGCCGTTCGCGGGGATGCACAACTCCTCGTGGTGGGGACGCGCGCGGATCTCGGCGAGCACCAGAGCGGGGTCGATCTGCGGATTTCGATCAATGCCGACGGGTCAATGTTGGGGATTGAATCGCTTGTGGAGCGCATCAGTGAGCGTCTCGTGCCCGCCTCGGCGATGGCGGACCCACGGCCGTGGCGATTCTGGGAGCAGATTTGAAGCCTGATCTCGCTGCTGCAGCCATTTGGCGATGCCTTGTGGGGTTCGAGACGCTACGATTGCACCCGCCTATGGGGCATATAGATACAGATATCGGCGATGCCCAAGCAGAGCCGATCGGGTTGGTTGAAAGAGGTTGTTGGTATGGACGATCGGCAGACACAAATTCGTGAAGGTGCTGGGCTCGAGGATTCTCGGATTAACGAGGAGTTTCTTGATTTCCTGAATAAATGGAGCACACCGGTGCTCACCACGCTCGCGGTCGCGGCATTGATCTGGGCGGGGCTTCAGTACCTCGAACGCAAGAAGGTTGCGCGGATCGATCAAGCGTTTAGTGAGCTTGATGCTGCAACAGAGGGCGGCAACCCCTCTCCGGCATCGCTCAAGACCATCGCCAGCGAGTATAAGGGTGTCCGCTCGGTGCCCGAACTTGCCCTGCTGACGACGACGGATCTCTACCTCAATGCTTTTATGGTTGGCGTCAAGCCCGGGACCCAGGTCAACCCGACCACGGGCTTGCCCGCTGACGAGGGGGATTTGCTCGATGAGAGTCAGCGGCAGGCCTACCTTGAGCAGGCTGGAGAACTTGCCCAGCAGGTGCTCGATCTCTCGGGAGATGTCGCGGGCAAGGAACTCATCGCGATGCAGGCGATGAG
>Ga0316206_1001744_pt1 | contig 17462 bp, 16 predicted proteins | sample 6monthpyrite_MG_FD_204942 | JGI IMG/M metagenome (GOLD analysis project Ga0316206, IMG submission 204942) | Microbial mat bacterial communities from mineral coupon in-situ incubated in ocean water Damariscotta River, Maine, United States -... | ecosystem: Environmental > Aquatic > Marine >... | reverse complement strand
GATGGCCCAATCGAGTTACTTCAAGGCCTGTCAGGCTGTCAAAGGGTAAATCCGGGACATTAACGTTCAAAATGGTGTCCGCAGGCAAAGGGTGTTTTTGCAACCGCTGTATTAAATCCACGGTAACGATGGCAGCAGTCTCAAAGTATTTTGGCTGCTCGTCACATACCAGCGACACAGCTATTGCCGGTAATCCAAGAAAACGCCCTTCCATCGCTGCAGCCACCGTGCCTGAGTAGAGCACATCGTCCCCCATATTGGCTCCTGCATTTATACCCGACACCACCATATCCGGCTCCTCATCCAGCAAACCGGTAATGGCCAAATGCACACAATCAGTAGGGGTTCCATCAACACTAATAAAACCATCATCAGCTGTATAAGCTCTGATGGGATTATCCAGAGTTAATGAATTACTGGCGCCACTACGGTTCCTGTCCGGTGCTACCACTCTGATATTGGCTATTTCCTCTAGCGCTGACGCCAGTACACGTATCCCTCTTGCCTGGTAACCGTCGTCATTACTGACCAGTATATTCATCAATTTATCTGAACCTTTATTTAAGCTTCACAGACACACAAATGCTGGAAAAGCCGTTATAATTTATTATCATTTACCAGACACTTACTATACTTGTTATTATACCGTCACTCAAAAGAAAGTCCGGCTTATTTAACGCCAGACTCCATGTAATCAGCAGGAAAAGCAGCACAATTAAAAGACTAAATTCATGAATTCTGACGATAAACCAGATAATGATGACTTCAATCTGTTTCGTGACAGCGTCAGTGACGTCCGTCAACTTAAACAAGATAAGGTCAAACCCGTACATTCACGCCCAAAACCTGTTCCAAGACAAACAGAAGCCAGTGAAAAACGGGTAATAGTCGACATGATGTCTGACGAATATGAAGTAGCAGATGTTGAAAGTGGTGAAGAATTACTCTTTATCCGCTCAGGACTTCAATCCAAAGTTATTCGAAAATTAAAAAGAGGACAATTCAGTCTTCAGGCAGAACTGGATCTGCATGGCCTGAATGTGGAGGCTGCGCGCCAGAGTATTAGTGAGTACTTACATAGCTGCCAGCAAGAGGGGTACAGATGTGTCAGAATTATTCATGGTAAGGGGCTTAGCTCAAAACACAAGGGGCCTGTATTAAAACAAATGGTCAATCGCTGGCTTCGTCAACGCAAGGAGGTGCTCGCCTTTGTATCTGCGCAACCGCATCATGGCGGTACCGGCGCTGTTTACGTGTTGTTAAAAAAACTCAATCATTAGTTTTTTTCGCGAATGAATTCGCTCTTACAGGATGTTTTGTTCCCCTGGCAGAATCAAAGACAATAAATATCTAATGTATCAAACCCACAAGTAAAATGCAGGAGCGAATTTATTCGCGAAAAAGATTTCACTGCTATTCAAAACAAGCTTCAATATCCGACTCAGTCACTGGCAACTGAAGTACCGCATGTAATGGCATAATTTCATTTAATTTATCAACAAACCGGCGTTCAGATTTATCGACCAATACAATTACCCTGGCAGCACATTTGTACTTTAATAAAGTCACCAGAAAAACATCCAGATTACTGATATGCACACCACTATAGTTACTGCCATAGCCATAGATAAATTCAGCTACAACAAAATCCGGTAATTTCTTTTTTAATGCTGCGTTGGCTTTTCGAATTGAATTGAGCTTAATCTCTTCCAGCCCTAGACGCTGATACACATTACTAAAATTAGGATGCCGGGGTGATTCAATAATTGAAAAAACTATTCTGGACATATCCACTAACCACCACTGTGCAACTGAAACAATTCCTGCAATACGGTTGTTGCATATTGCCCTGACGATAAACTAAAACATAAAGTCAAAGCACCATCACTCTGCGATTCATATTTCAATTCCTGAGGAAACAACCGCAAGCTCCTTCTTTCCATTTTCATATTAACCTGAACCATTCCATTTTTATAAACGTCCTCATCTTGCAGCACCTGATCCTCAAGCTTTAAAGCCTGGCCAGTTACCAGTGTGTCGCCCTTACCCCACATCGGGCCGGAAGGATGAATATCCCGCACATCAAGTCGGCGCGCTATTTCATCATCAACCTGATCAATATGAAAAAAACTATTACTGCCATCCAGCATCATGCAGTCACCCGCAATTGCTTTACACCAGTTTGCCTGATTAACTCTTTCTGCCAGAACTATGTTAAACAGATAACTTCGTGCCGCAGAAAGATACAAGCCTTTTTTCTTTCTGTCCTTTACTTTTATCTCACCTCGAAACAAGGCTGTCGCTTTATCCAGATTCCCTTCATCAATGCCGAAACGCTGTTCTCCAAAATAATTGGGGACACCCTGCCTGTTAATCACATCAATACGTGATTCAAGCTCATCTTTTTTATAAACAGCTTCCCGCAATGTAATGCGAAAGTGATTTTTCTTTGCCATACCCGGACGTAACTTACAACGATGACGAGTGCTGGTTAAGACTTCAATTCCTTCCATGTCCAATGTAGACCAGTCCGGCTCTTTGCTTTTATGAATATTCAGACTAAACCATTGCGTGGTTACAGCATGTCTGTCTTTAAGGCCTGCATAACTGACATCACGCGACCTGACACCTGCAAACTCTGCAAGTACCCGTGCTAACCACTGGGTGTTAGTATGATATTTTCGTACATGGAGATAGACATGTTCTCCCTCACCATCAGGCACTAAACCCAGCTGCTCATCAACTTGAAAGTCTTCTGCCTGCTGTCGAAAAATTGCCGAACCAACATGTTCGCCATGTGCTCTGGGTAGCTTCACTAATCAGCTGTCACAAGTAAAATAATCGCGGATGCAGCAATACCTTCTTTACGACCCGTAAAACCCAGTTTTTCTGTTGTGGTTGCCTTGATATTGATTTGATTAGTATCAATACCCAGATCCTGCGCCAGATTCTGTTGCATCTCTTTTATATGCGGAAACATTTTTGGTGCCTGGGCAATAATTGTGCAGTCTGCATTCGCAATTTTATACTTGCTAAATTCAGGAAGACTAACAACCTTGCGCAGCAATACACGACTATCAGCGTCTTTGTAACTGGCATCGGTATCTGGAAAATGAGTTCCAATATCACCCAGTGCGACCGAGCCCAGTAATGCATCTATAAGCGCATGTGTTAACACATCTCCATCTGAATGTGCTTCCAGACCCTGTGTATGAGGAATATCTACACCACCCATAATCAATTTACGATTATCTACTAATTTATGTACGTCATAACCCTGCCCGATTCTCATGAAGATATGCGCCCTTGTTGTTGTAAATAAAAATGAGCTAACATTAAGTCTTCAGGTCGGGTGATTTTAATATTGTCTGCATGACCTTCAATCAAACGAGGCTGCTCACCACTCAATTCAATAGCAGAGGCTTCATCGGTTATCATATGCCCTTGATCCAGCGCCTGCTTGAGGGCTTTAAATAGTTTTCCTAACGGGAACATCTGTGGTGTCAGCGCATGCCAGAGGTGATTTCTGTCAACAGTACCTTCTACGCGTCCATTATCATCACCCAGTTTCATGGTATCTTTAACCGGTACGGCTAGCAAACCACCTGTTTCATCATCCTTCAGTGACTCAATTAAAACCATCAAATCCTCTTCTCGCAAACAGGGGCGAGCCGCATCATGCACCAGAACCCAATCAGTTTCTTTGGCTAGCGGCATCAGATGTAATAATGCATTAAAGACTGAATGACATCGCTCCTGGCCACCTTCTACCCGAAACAGGTCAGGATGTTTATCCAGATTCAAGGCAGGCCAATATGGGTCTTCAGGCGCTATAGCGATACAGGTTCCTTTAATCAGATCATTACCCAGAAAACTTGCCAATGTATGCTCAAGCACTGTCTTGTTTTCTATCGTGAGATATTGCTTTGGACGATCTGCCTGCATGCGACTACCAACGCCAGCCGCTGGAATCACCACCCAGAATGCATTATTTTCGAAATCATTTTCCTGCACTGGTCAGCCCCCTGAGCACATCAGATGAGTTATCGATTATTTTGAACTTTGTGATTTTCGCTCAACAATCTGATAAAAAGTCTCGCGGGTTTTTTTTATCATACCCAGCTCACTACGCGCACGCTCTTCAATAGCATCCAGACCTTTTTTAAGATCTTTCACCTCGGCTTCCAATGCCTGATTTCTATCCTGCGCCATTTTATTTTTTTGTTGTTGTATGGAAACTGACTTATTGAGCTGGCGAACTTCGGCAATACTGCCATCACCAAACCATAGCTTTACCTGAAGAATAACCAACAACGCAATCATCAGGATGATAAGCCATTTCATTTAATTCTAGAACAGATTAAACGCCTGTTTGCCCGCATAGCACCCACGGTCACCCAAAGCTTCTTCTATACGAATTAACTGATTATATTTTGCAACCCTGTCTGAGCGTGATAACGAACCCGTTTTAATCTGGGTGGCCGTAGTGGCAACAGCCAGATCTGCAATAGTTGTATCTTCTGTCTCTCCGGAACGATGTGAAACGACCGCGGTATAACCCGCCGCCTCTGCCATCGCGATAGCTTCCAGGGTTTCTGTCAGTGTACCTATCTGATTAAATTTGATCAAAATGGAATTGGCTACTTTCTGATCGATACCTTTTTTGAATATTTGGGTATTGGTTACAAACAAGTCATCACCCACTAACTGTACTTTGTCACCCATTTTCTTTGTGAGCAAGTCCCAGCCTTCCCAGTCATTCTCGGCCATACCATCTTCAATCGTGATAATAGGATATTTATCAACCCATGCTGCCAGATAATCAACAAACTCTGCTGAGGTCAGTTTTTTATTCTCTGAGGCCAGATCATATAAACCATCTTTATAAAATTCTGAACTTGCAGCATCCAGACCCAGGTAAATATCTTCTCCTGGTTTGTACCCGGCCTTTTCAATCGCCTCAATAATAACTTCAATCGCCTCTTCGTTTGAGCCCAGATCAGGTGCAAACCCACCTTCGTCACCCACAGCTGTATTCAAACCTTTTGCACTCAATACAGATTTCAGAGCATGAAAAACTTCAGTCCCATATCGTACTGCTTCACTTAAGCTGGAAGCACCTACGGGTACAATCATAAATTCCTGCAGGTCTACGCTATTGTCTGCATGTGCTCCGCCATTAATAATATTCATCATGGGTACGGGTAACTGATACTGCTCGCGGTTACCCAGGTACTGATACAAAGGAATACCTGCATCTGCAGCGGCTGCATGTGCTGCTGCTAATGACGCTGCTAATATCGCATTTGCACCCAGATTTCGTTTGTTATCTGTACCATCCAGGTCCAGCATTGCTTTATCAATAGCTGCCTGGTTGCTAACTTCCATCCCGACCAGAATCTCTTTAATCTTTGTGTTCACGTTTTCAACAGCCTTGAGAACACCCTTGCCACCAAAACGATTCTTGTCACCATCACGTAATTCCAGAGCTTCAAGTTCACCGGTTGATGCGCCAGAAGGCACCATTGCTCGCCCCATTACACCATTTTCCAGGGTAATATCTGCTTCGAGTGTAGGGTTTCCACGTGAATCAATAATTTCGCGGGCGTGAACATCTTGAATTTTGGACATTTTTTCTCCGTTTTCTGTTTAATCTTAATTTTTCGTATAAGCTTGTATTATAGTGGCATTGTACTTAAAAACTGTGACAGTAGCGAGAAAAAGGGGCTACGTACAGGCATTTACCCAGGTAACCCAGTCAGTGAACAACACCTTATCCATAGCGGCTATCACGGAACGTTTTTCCAGGCCCTGTTTAAACACAGGTTCACCTTCGAGAGTAATGCTATAGCCACCAGCCTGCTGCAAAATCAGGTGGCCTGCCGCGTAATCCCAGAGATTCTGGGAACCATGCAGATATATATGGCCACGACCCGCTGCAATCCAGCACCAATCCAGCGCAGAGGCACCAAAGTTACGCTGTGATGCAAAAGGCCTTTCCTTAATAACGCGTAAAGCAAGCCCCTCGGTGAGTCGCTTAAAGTCAACAATCGCGGTTGATTGTTTTAATGCAGGAGCTAATCCTTCAATCATTAATAGCTGATTATTGAGTTGGGCTGGCTGTTGATTTGTTGCACTAAAGCATTCATCGCGAACCGGATCGTAAACTACACCCAGGTCCACGCGACCATTTTTTATCAGCGCAATGGATACCGCAAAATATGGAATGCCCGCAGCAAAATTGCTGGTTCCATCCAGGGGATCCAGACACCAGACCGGCTTGTCACTTTGTAGTGCCTGTGTTTGTTCCTGCTGAGTCATTTCCTCACTCAGAATCACATGTTCTGGCCAATGCTGCTGGATACTGGCGCAGATATGATCCTGCATAGCCATATCTGCCTCAGTAATCACACTGCCATCGAGTTTATGTTGCCGCTGTACATGCTGGTATCGCGGCATCAACTCCAGCCGCGCAGCATGGACAACAATATTCTTGATGGTACTTAGAAGATCAGACATGATTCACTTCTGTATCAGGATGTCGGATATACCGATTCTGTCTGGATCAATAAAACTTACACTGTCTGTTCAATAAAACCGCAGCGTTTTGTAATATTATCCAGCTCAATCAAGGTTTCAAGCAACGCTTCCATATGTGCTAATGGCCAGGCGTTAGGGCCGTCACTCAACGCTTTGGACGGATCAGGATGAGTTTCCATAAACAAACCAGAAACACCGGCCGCCACTGCAGCGCGTGCCAGCACGGGGACAAATTCTCGCTGACCACCGGAACAACTGCCCTGACCACCAGGCAACTGCACTGAATGAGTCGCATCAAAAACAACAGGAGCTCCTGTCTCACGCATCACTGCCAGTGAACGCATATCAGAAACCAGATTATTGTAACCAAAAGAAACGCCGCGCTCGCACACCATGATTTGTTCATTACCGGTCGCACGAGCCTTATCTACTACATTTTTCATATCCCAGGGTGCAAGGAACTGGCCTTTTTTAATATTCACTGCAATGTTTTGTCGCGCGACGTTCTGGATAAAGTTAGTCTGTCGACACAAAAAAGCAGGGGTTTGCAAAACATCGACCACACTGGATACTTCATCCAATGGTGTATCTTCATGCACATCAGTCAACACGGGCACACCTATCTGATCTTTCACTTTCTGTAAAATGGCCAGACCTTGCTCTATACCCGGGCCGCGAAAACTTTCTGCTGAAGAGCGATTAGCTTTATCAAAAGATGATTTATAAATAAAAGGTATACCCAGTCGTGCTGTCAACGCTTTCAATTCACCTGCCGTATCTAATGCCAACTGCTCACTTTCAATAACACATGGCCCTGCAATCAGGAACAATGGCTTGTCCAGCCCTGCATCAAACCCACATAGTTTCATAAATCCGCCTTAATTTTAGTTTGATGGTGGCTCAATGCCGCCTGAATATAGCTGGTAAACAAAGGATGTCCCTTACGAGGTGTTGATGTAAATTCCGGGTGAAACTGGCATGCCAGAAACCAGGGATGATCCGCCAACTCTACAACTTCTACCAATGTTTCATCCATCGACATGCCGCTAAAGACCATACCCGCTTTTTCCAACTGCTCAAGGTATCGATTGTTAAATTCATAACGGTGTCGATGACGTTCAACAATGACGTCTTCACCATAGGTTTCGCGTGCATGTGTACCATTTTTCAAACGGCACTCCTGACCACCAAGTCGCATGGTTCCCCCTTTATTTGAGGCTTCATCACGTTTCTCAAGTTGTCCTGCAGCGTTAAGCCATTCTGTAATCAATGCGATAACAGGATATTCAGCATCTTTTTTAAACTCTGTACTATGCGCACCGGTTAAACCAACAACATTTCTCGCGTACTCAATAACGGCAACCTGCATACCAAGGCAGATACCCAGGTACGGAATTTTATGTTCACGGGCATATTGCACCGCAGATATCTTTCCCTCTACCCCGCGCTCACCGAACCCACCCGGCACAAGAATCGCATCCATTTCTGCCAATACGTCAGGCCCTTCGGCTTCAATCATTTCTGAGTCGATATATTCAATTCTGACCTTGGTCTTGTTCTTGTAGCCAGCGTGTGCCAACGCTTCATTTAATGACTTATAGGCTTCGGTCAAATCAATATACTTGCCCACCATCGCGATCTTGATTTCATGCTCAGGATCTGTAAATGAATCAACAACCGCTCTCCATTCGGAAAGGTCTGCCGCTGGAACATCCAGGTTAAATTTATCTGCAACGATTGAATCCAGTCCCTGCTCATGCAGCAACAATGGGATTCGATAAATGTTATCTGCATCAATTGCCGAAATAACTGCACGCAATTCCACATTGGTAAACAATGCAATTTTTTTACGCTCGTTTTCAGGTATTTCACTTTGTGCCCGACAAATAAGAATATCCGGCTGGATACCAATAGAACGTAATTCCTTCACTGAATGTTGCGTTGGTTTGGTTTTCAGTTCACCCGCAGTCGGAATATAGGGAAGGAGTGTCAAATGCATAAACAACGCATGTTGATGGCCCATTTCAACGCCCATCTGACGTATCGCTTCCATAAACGGCAACGATTCAATATCACCTACCGTACCGCCAATTTCTACCATGGCAATATCAGCATCGCCCGCACCGGCAATAATATTTTCTTTTATCTGATCAGTAATATGGGGAATAACCTGTACAGTTGCACCCAGATATTCGCCCTGACGTTCTTTACGAATAACTTCCTCATATACCTGTCCGGTAGTGAAGTTATTATTCCTGGTCATGCGCGTATTGATAAAACGCTCGTAATGACCCAGATCAAGGTCCGTTTCTGCACCATCTTCTGTGACAAAAACCTCTCCATGCTGGAATGGACTCATTGTACCCGGATCAACATTAATATAGGGGTCCAGCTTCAGCATGGTGACTTTCAAGCCACGGGCTTCAAGAATAGCTGCCAGTGATGCGGATGCAATCCCTTTTCCCAGGGATGAAACCACTCCACCAGTGATAAATATAAATCGGGTCATAACGCTCTCTATCAGACAATTAACATAACCCGGGATGGGCTATTGAATGGGATTATAAATTACCAGAATAAGGGCTATTCCTCAATGGCAAACGACCATTAAATGCAGAATTTCTTACAATTCCAGGCTCAGCACTCTCTTTATTCCTTGATTCCTGTAAAGATAGAATTCCGGTTTTCTGTTAATTAATCCTGCTGTACCAGGATACGCTCTGAATGACTTCATACGGTTACTCAGGGCTCCATTCAAGACTCAAGCCTGGCTCACCCGCTTTTGCTTGCCAGCCCTCACAAACACAAACATTCGCTACTGCAATTAAATTATCGTGCAAATATAACAACGGAATTCTGTCACGCAGCCAAAGGGGCACATTTGCTTCCTGCAGCAGGGCTTTAAGTTCATGATGATGATGACGCCCGGCTGGAATCAAACGCTCCCCACCCTGACGAAAACGAACGCTGAGGTCTTCAGTGTTAAATAAAGATGCATCAAGCCCCTTGTCATTATATGAGCGCACAGACAGCAACCCGGATCCCGTAATCAACAAGGAAGCCGATAAATCCCATGCCAACTGCTGACTGTTATCATGACAGGGCAAGGTTTTCATTGCATATAACTTGTTTCGATGCCGTCTGATTTCAACTTCAGCCCATTTAACACATGGGTTCGCATCCTCTCTGGCATTCATAACATCATTCAGGATATGTTTCATTTGACTGTCTGTGGGAACAGACAGCGACTGTCGTTTTAACCAGAAACGCAATACGTTACGCTGACGTGCTTCAGATAATTGTTTCAAAGCAGGAATTGAAAGTTGAAATGCTTGCTCACACTGCTTCAGATCAATAGTGGCCAGCTCATCGATTAACGCATCAGCATCGGCCATATGCCTTGCAGACCGGGCCACATTTTTCAAAGTACCGGGCCAGCGTGCCTGTAATCTCGGGACAATCTCGTGACGTAAATAATTACGATCAAAACGTGTATCCAGATTACTGGTATCCTCAACCCAGTCCAAATTGTGTTGAGTTGCATATGTACTCAACTGCTCCCGCGTAACACCCAGTAAAGGACGAATCATCAGACCTTTTGAAAAACAACAGGATTCAGGCATGGCAGCCAGCCCCGACACACCACTGCCACGCATTAACTGTAATAACAGCGTTTCTGCCTGGTCATTCTGATGATGTGCGGTTAATAATGCATCATTCGCCTGGATGAAATCAGCCAGCGCGAGATAACGTGCATTCCGTGCCGCTGCTTCCGGACCCTCACCATTTTTTGCAAGTGCATTAACTTTTAATAATCGATACGGAATATCCAGCTGTTCGCACAACGACTGGCAATGCCTGTCCCAGTCATTGGCATCATCACTCAATCCATGATGGACATGCAATGCAGTAATAGAAGTGACAAAAGACTGTTCCCGAAGACGTGCCATGCAATGCAACAAGACACAGGAATCCAGTCCGCCACTAAAAGCGATGTAATAATGCTTGATTTCAGAAAATCGGGACAGACGATTCCAGACAAGGTTCTCCATGCCGGTAACCTGCTAGTCAGCTTTTAAACTGACCGTACTGCATCAGTCTTTCGTAACGCTCATCAAGAAGTTCATCCATAGGTTTGGCCTGAATCTCTTTTAACGTATTGCGTAACGCGATACTCAGTGTCTGAAACATTGATTTGGTATCACGATGGGCTCCACCCAATGGCTCAGGAACGATATGGTCAATCAAATCCAGTTGTTTGAGTCGCTCGGATGTAATGCCCAAAACTTCCGCAGCTTCAGAGGCCTTGTCAGCACTTTTCCATAAAATAGCAGCACAACCTTCAGGTGAAATAACGGAATAAGTACTGTATTGCAGTAACTGAACCCGGTCACCCACACCAATGGCCAGTGCACCACCGGAACCACCCTCACCAATGACTGTACAGATGATAGGCGTTTTTAAACTGGACATCACCTTGAGATTACGGGCAATCGCCTCACTCTGACCGCGCTCTTCTGCACCCACACCCGGATATGCGCCGGGTGTATCAATGAATGTCAGAACCGGCAGTTTGAAACGCTCTGCCATTTGCATTAAACGCATTGCTTTTCGGTAACCTTCCGGACGCGGCATCCCAAAATTCCGTATGATCTTCTCGCTGGTATCACGTCCTTTCTGATGTCCTATAATCATCACCGGCGTACCATCCAACCGGGCTATGCCACCAATAATAGCTTTGTCATCCGCATAGGCACGATCACCATGCAACTCTTCAAAATCAGTAAAAAGAGCATCAACATAATCAAGAAAATAGGGCCTCATCGGATGCCTGGCTAACTGCGAAACCTGCCAGGCCGTTAAAGACGAGAAAATCTGCTCTGTCAACGTCGAGCTTTTTTCTACAAGACGGTTGATCTCTTCAGCAATATTGACTTCGTGATCATCACCCACCAATCGAAGCTCTTCAATCTTGGCTTCCAGTTCTGCAATAGGTTGTTCAAAATCAAGGAAATTTATATTCATTCATCTGTCCAGACAGTCATACTTAACATCAAACACCCAGTTTACTTTAAATTACACATCGCGGCCAGTCAGCCTGCATATTCCATACGCACATTCGTCTCGTCAGCCAATTTACCTAACCGATGTATTAATTCATCCGTCGGGTGTACCTTCCATTCGTTGCCCAGCGGCAGCTTAACTGATGCACCCGCCCCTTCATATTCCACCCAGATGGGGCAACGACCTTCTTTATAAGGGCCCAATACTTCAACCAGTGACTGAACAAAACCATTGCGACCTTTTTTCTGGTCGATATTAATCACCAGACGTCGTGCATAGTATTCACGTGCGGTATCAATATTAAAAATATTTTCCGCAGTCAATCGAAAGCTGCCCGTGTAGTCATCCAGACTTAACTTGCCTTTAACCACCAACACTTTATCCTTGTTGATCATGCTGCGGTTATCATCAAAAATATCCGAGAACAGGGTGACATCAAGGCGTGCAGTGCGATCATCAAGCGTAACAATAGCCATCCGACCACGACGTGTATTAATAGTGCGTACTCCCATCACCAGCCCGGCTGCGACAACCATTTTTTCCTGGCCATTGCCGCCTGCACCGGTCAGCATTTCACTGAGTCGCACCGTAATCATACTGGAGAGCTCCTCTTCATATCGGGCAATCGGATGTCCGGTCAGGTAGAGCCCAAGAGTATCTTTTTCACCTGTCAGGCGTTGTTCTTCATCCCACTCTGGTAACTCAATCATGTCAATCGCAGCATCACCCGTTTCAGGTACGGCCTCACCAAATAAATCATCCATACCCACACTGGCGTTACGATGAAATTGCTCAGCAGTTTTTAATGCGTCGGGGAGTTGTGCCATCAGGCTGGCTCTGTTTTTACCCAGAAGGTCTAATGCACCTGATCGGATCAATGCATCCAGCACACGTTTATTAACCTTACGTAGATCTACACGCTTACAAAAATCAAACAGGTCTTTATACAAACCATTTTCTTCACGCTCTTCATAGATACCTTCAATTGCACCTTGTCCTACGCCTTTAATAGCACCGAGTCCATAGATAATACTGTCGTTTCCATTACTGGTGAATCGATAAAAAGATGCATTAACATTCGGCGGTAAGACTTCCAGGCGCATATCCCTGCATTCTTCTATTAACGTAACAACCTTATCGGTATTATCCATATCTGATGACAAAACTGCAGACATAAAAGCAGATGGATAATGAGCCTTGAGCCACGTCGTTTGATACGAGACCAAAGCATATGCTGCTGAATGCGATTTATTAAATCCATAGCCAGCAAATTTTTCCATTAAATCGAAAATATAGGTTGCCGTTGTTTCTTCAACATTGTTCTTCACCGCACCTTCTGTAAAAATGCTGCGTTGCTTGGCCATTTCTTCCGGTTTTTTCTTGCCCATTGCGCGGCGTAGTAAATCTGCCTCACCCAAAGAATAAAGCGCCAGCACCTGAGCTATCTGCATAACCTGTTCCTGATACAGGATAACGCCGTAGGTTGGTTTCAGGATAGGCTCAAGGGCAGGATGCGGATATTCAACCTTTGCTCGCCCATGTTTACGCTCGATAAAATCATCCACCATGCCAGACTGCAACGGACCCGGACGAAACAACGCAACCAGTGCAACAATGTCGTCAAAATGATCTGGCTGCAAACGTTTGATCAGATCTTTCATACCGCGAGACTCCAGCTGAAAAACAGCCGTCGTAGCACATGCTTTCAGCAGGTCGAACGATGCTTTATCTACAATGGGTATTTCTGAAATATCTAATAATTCTTCACCTGTTTTATTACGTTCAAAGTTAACTGTTTGTACTGCCCAGTCAATAATCGTCAGCGTTCGTAAACCTAAAAAGTCGAACTTGACCAGGCCCACTGCTTCAACATCATCTTTATCGAATTGAGAAACAATATTGGTACCACCCTGCTCACAATAAATAGGGGTAAAGTCCGTCAATTTGGAAGGCGAAATAACAACCCCTCCCGCATGTTTTCCTGCATTACGTTTCAGGCCTTCCAGTGTTTTTGCAAGATCCAGTAATGCTTTTACATCTTCATCCTCGTCATAAAGCTTTTGCAGTTCTTCTTCCTGATCCAGTGCTTTATCCAATGTTATGCCAATTTCAAAAGGAATTAATTTAGCGATTCGATCAACAAAACCATAAGGATGCGCCAGTACGCGCCCGACATCTCGCACCACCGCTTTTGCTGCCATGCTGCCATAAGTAATTATTTGTGAAACCTTCTCGCGACCATAATGCTCAGCAACATACTCGATAACACGGTCACGCTGATCCATACAAAAATCGATATCAAAGTCAGGCATGGAAACACGCTCAGGATTCAGGAATCGCTCAAACAGCAACTCCAGGTCGATCGGATCAAGATCAGTAATGGTTAATGCATAAGCAACCAGAGACCCTGCGCCTGAACCACGACCCGGCCCCACCGGTATACGCTGTTGCTTGGCCCAGTGAATGAAATCGGCAACAATCAAAAAATAGCCAGGAAACCCCATCTGAATAATGACATCCAGCTCAAAACGTAGCCTGTCTTTATATTCTTTTACTTTAGCGTCATAACCTTCATCTTCAGGGTTCAGAATACGTTGTAGACGTTTTTCCAAACCCGCAAATGATTCAGCTTCAAGATGTGAATTAACATCCATGCCTTCCGGTACAGGAAACTCAGGTAAGTAATTTTTACCCAGTGTTAATTCAAGATTACAACGTTTGGCAATTTCAATTGTATTTTGTATCGCCTCCGGAATATCAGCAAACAACTCGACCATTTCTTCTGCAGTGCGCAAATATTGCTGATGACTGTAATTACGTGGTCGGCGACTGTCGTCCAGGGTTCGACCATCGTAGATACAAACACGCGCCTCATGTGCCTCGAAATCATCTTTACTTAAAAAGCGAACATCATTGGTAGCCACCAGGGGTAAATTCAGAGTTGATGCCAGAACGATGGCCTGTTCAATATAAGCATTTTCATTTTCTCGACCGGTGCGCTGCAATTCCAGATAAAAAGAATCCGGGAACAAACCCGACCAAAAGCGCGATTTTTGTTCTGCCTGGTCTCTTTTCCCAGCTAATAACGCCTGACCAACATCACCTTCACGACCCCCTGATAAGGCAATCAATCCTTCTGTAAAACCACTAAACCAACCCAGTTCCAGCATCGGGATACCACGATGCTGTCCTTCAAGATATGAACGTGAAACCAGTTGACTTAGATTCAGATAACCCGTTTTATTTTTGCATAACAAAATCAGCCGGTATGGACGTTCATTTTCTGCTTCATTAGCGACCCATACATCTACGCCAATAATAGGCTTGATGCCAGCCGACAATGCCGCACGATAAAACTTCACCATTGAAAAGAGATTACTTTGATCTGTAATCGCCATGGCAGGCATACCTGAACCCGCAACTTTTTTAGTCACGCTATTGATGCGTAACAAACTGTCAACCAGAGAATATTCAGAGTGTAAATGGAGATGTACAAATTTTTCCGACATGCCAGTATTGTACCCAGCTCACACGTAAAGTGTTAAAAAATATGTCGGCTAATCCAGCTGCAATTTTTCAACCCATAATAGTATTTATCGGTGAACAACAATTTACACTTAAAATAAGTATTTTCTTTAAATACATATAGTTATAAGGGCTATTGCGCATGCGTCATAAATCGGTTACTTTATAGGTGTTCTAAAAAAGCATCTGTTAACTGTCTTACAGCGTCCGTAACAGATAATAAAATTGACCTGAGAGTCAATAAAATTAATAAAAACAATAAGCTACAGGTGATCCAGGAGGATGTTATCATGCCGATAACTCAAAACCCCACGCTTGAGCAGTGGTTGCTGCTTGGTGTGTTTTTTTTACTGTTTGCGATTTATGGTTTTACACGTAAAGCCAAGTACAGCGGCTGTCGCCCCTGCTACTATATTTTCTTTGGCATTTTAGCCATTGTCGGTAATGCTTTAATGCTTTTCATTGCTAATCGTGCAGGGCTGGAAAGTTTCAACCTGATTAGCATGGTTACGCTTGAACAAACGACACTCGAATCCAGCTTTATCGTGCTTGGTTACTGCCTGATTATTCAAGGTATTGCCATGCTGATCAAGTCGTTGTTTGTTCCCGCCTCTGTTAAAGCCAGTCGAAGTTTCCTACAATAGTGCTCTCGTGACCTTTCAGGATTAATATCCTGAAAGGTCTGGTATCATTTTTCAATAACTTGTAGAAATTACCAAGTAAGAACAGCAATTTCTGTGCGCCAAAATTATGCCTGCTATTTTAATACTACTTGCCATCATCGCATTGCTGGCCATTGTCTTCCTGCCACAATACTGGGTCACGCATGTCATCAAGAAACATTCTCATCCCTCAAAACAAATACCCGGAAGTGGGGGTCAGTTTGCACGCCATCTTCTGGATAAATTTAATTTGCAGGACGTTTCTGTTGAACAAACGCAGGCTGGCGACCACTATGACCCTCAGGATCGAGTCGTTCGTTTATCAGATGAAAACTTTAATAATCATTCCTTAAGCGCCATTGTAATTGCCGCTCATGAAGTCGGACATGCAATTCAGCACCATACACACTACCCGCTTTTCAGATTAAGAAGATTTTTGGCTATCACAGGTATCGTTGCTGAAAAAGCTGGCATTGTAATCTTTATGATTATGCCTATTCTAACGCTCATCTCTCGTGCACCAATCGTCGGGTTGCTGGGAAGCATGTCCGCACTTGCCTTGCTTGGAGTTGGTGTATTGGTACACCTGGTAACCTTACCTGTTGAATGGGATGCCAGCTTTAACCGTGCACTCCCTGTTTTGAAAGCAGGTGACTATATTAATGAAAAAGACACTCAGGCTGCTCATCAGATATTAAAAGCTGCAGCATTCACTTATCTGGCTGGAGCACTAGCCAGCCTGCTCAACTTCTCACGCTGGATTGCTATACTAAGAAAATAATTAATATTTATCTTAATGCAGGTTTTTTAATAATTTCATCATGCAGAAACATCGCCCATATGAGCCTCCCGCAACGTCACCGTTAATACATCTATATACCGATGAGTTTCTGATTGTCGTTGAAAAACCTGCCGGCCTGCTCTCAGTGCCTGGTCGCAGTACAGACAAACAAGACTGTTTAATGTCACGTATTAAAGTCGAGTATCCAGAGGCACTGAATGTTCATCGACTGGACATGGATACATCCGGAATTATGTTGATTGCCAGAAATCCGGATATGCAGCGACACCTAAGCCATCTGTTTCAAATAAAAAACATTAACAAACAATATATCGCAGTTGTTTCCGGCATAATTAAACATGAAAGTGGAATAATAGATTTACCACTCAACAGCGACTGGCCTAACAGACCAAAACAAATAATTGATTATAAGAATGGGAAGCCAGCTCAAACATTTTATCAAGTCATTGATTACGATACTAAAAACAAAACAACACGCGTACGATTGTTTCCAAAAACTGGAAGGACACATCAACTACGTGTACATATGCTAGCTTTGAATCACCCTGTTTTAGGTGACCGTTTATATGCCAGCCAGCAGATTGTCGCACAAGCTAACCGGTTGCTACTTCATGCCTCCCGACTATCATTTACACATCCCATATCAGGTCAATTAATTACGATTAGTAGCAAACCTTCGTTTTAACCCTGACATAAATTTTAATTGCCAACAGCGTGCATTTCTGTGGGAGCGGATTCATCCACGAATAAACACTAAACCTGAATATGAAAACTGATACAACCAACCCATTTACACAATAAACCTTCGTGAATAAATTCACTCCTACAGCAAAAACTGCCATAAAAAAAGGCGAACTAACGTCCGCCTA
>Ga0316206_1001743_pt1 | contig 17504 bp, 11 predicted proteins | sample 6monthpyrite_MG_FD_204942 | JGI IMG/M metagenome (GOLD analysis project Ga0316206, IMG submission 204942) | Microbial mat bacterial communities from mineral coupon in-situ incubated in ocean water Damariscotta River, Maine, United States -... | ecosystem: Environmental > Aquatic > Marine >... | reverse complement strand
CATACACCGGCCCATCGAAAGCCGAAACGCTCGCGATGCGTCAAGAGTTCCTCTCGCCCGCAATCTTGATGTATTACAAAGACCCTATCATGATTGTCGAGGGCTCGATGCAGTACCTTTTCGACGAAAAGGGCAAGCGATACCTCGACGGCTTTGCCGGCATCGTCACCGTCTCGGTCGGGCACTGCCATCCAAAGGTCATCGAGGCCATCCGTCAGCAGAACGAACGCTTCCAGCACACCACCACCATCTACCTCCACCCCAACATCGCCCAGTACGCCAAGAAACTCGCTTCGACCTTTCCAAAAGACTCAGGGCTGTCGGTCTGCTACTTCACCAACTCGGGCTCCGAATCCAACGACCTCGCCCTGCTGATGGCCCGCGCATTCACCGGCCACTTCGATGTCATCGCCCTCCGAAACGCCTACCACGGCATGTCCCCCACCGCGATGGGGCTCACCGCGCTCAACACATGGAAAACCCCGGTCCCTCAGGGCTTCGGGGTCCACCACGCCAAGTGCCCCGACATGTACCGCGGCCCGTTTGGCTATGACGACCCTGAGGCCGGTGCCAAATACGCTGCAGATGTCGATGAGGTTATTCGGTTCAGCACGCCCGGCCAGATCGCCGCCTTCATCGCCGAACCCATCCAAGGCGTCGGCGGGTCGGTCGAACTCCCCGATGATTACCTCCAGCATGTCTACAAATCGGTCCACGCCGCCGGTGGGTTATGCATTTCTGACGAGGTGCAGACGGGATTCGGACGCACCGGAACCAGGTTCTGGGGCTTCGAAAACCACGGCGTCACCCCCGACATCGTCACCATGGCCAAGGGCATGGGCAACGGCACGCCCTGCGGCGGCGTCGTCACCCGCCCAGACATCGCCCAGTCAATTGCTCAACGCCTCCACTTCAATACCTTCGGCGGCAACCCTGTGTCGATGGCCCAGTGCGATGCCACCCTCGACATCATCCTCAATGAGAATATCCAGAACCATTCGCTCGAAATCGGCAACTACCTGCTCGACGGGCTCCGTGATCTCCAATCCCGCCAGCCTTCCATCGGAGATGTCAGAGGCAAAGGGCTCATGCTCGGCGTCGAGATCGTTGAAGATCGCCAAACCAAAGCCCCCGCCTCTGCGATGTGCGCCGATGTCTTTGAAATGGCCAAGGACCTTGGGCTGCTGATTGGCAAGGGCGGGTTGTACGGCAATGTGCTCCGCATTAAGCCCCCGATGTGCATCACCCGCGACGATGTCGATTTCATGATCCGCGTGCTCGATATTGCCTTCACCGAAGCCGACAAGTAAGGATTCACTCATGCCACTGCTCATCAAGAACGGGCGAATCATCACCGCCACCGACGACTACTGCGCAGATATCTATTGCGAAGACGAAACCATCACCCGCATCGAACCATCCATCGACGCATCTTCACTCCCAGCCGACACCGAAGTCATCGACGCCACCGGCAAGTATGTCTTCCCCGGATTCATCGACCCGCATGTCCATATCCACCTGCCATTCATGGGTTCCAACGCCATCGACGATCACGAATCCGCATCCAAAGCCGCCCTCGTCGGCGGCACAACCACACTCATCGAGATGATCTGCCCCGGCCCAGATGACGAACCGCTCGCGGCGTTCAACGAGTGGAACGCCCTCGCCTCGCCGAGTTCCGCAGTCGATTACACTTTCCATATGGCTGTCGTCCGCTTTGATGATCTCGCCCAAGACCAACTCAAATCCATCGTTACCGACCACGGCATCGCCTCGTTCAAAATCTTCCTCGCTTACAAGGGCGCACTCAATCTCGACGATGCCGACCTCTTCGATCTGCTCACGATGGCCAAATCCCACGGCGTCATCACCACCGCCCATTGCGAAAACGCCGACGCGATCGACGCGATGCAATCCAAACTCATCAGTGAAGGAAAGACCGGACCAGAGTGGCACGAGCCATCCCGCCCCGTCAGCGTGGAAGCCGAGGGGGTCCATCACCTCGCCACCTTCGCCGAGTTGACCGGTGCGCACATCTACACCGTCCACACCTCATGTACGCCCGCAGTCCAAGCCGCAGTTGATTCCAAACTACGGGGCGTCAATGTCTGGGTTGAAGCCGTGGCCCCCCACCTGATCCTTGACGAGACCTACGCCCAGCAGCCCAACTTCGAGGGCGCAAAGTATGTCATGTCGCCACCATTGCGAGAGAAATCAAATCAAGATACACTCTGGAACGGGCTCAAGTCCGGCGTGATCTCGACCATCGCCACCGACCACGCCCCGTTCAACTTTGGCGATCAAAAAAGCATGGGCAAAGACGCCTTCACGAAAATCCCCAACGGCATCCCTTCACTCCAAGAGCGCATCGACCTCATCCACACCTTCGGCGTATTGACCGGCAAAATCGACCTCAACACGATGGTCAATGCCTGCTCCACCAACGCCGCCCGAATCTTCGGGCTCTACCCACGCAAGGGCTCGATCAGCGTCGGCGCAGATGCAGACCTCGTGGTCTATGACCCCAACGCCAAGCACACATTGAGTGTCGAAACCAGTTTGTCAATGGTCGATTACAACGCTTATGAAGGTTGGGAAATGACTGGTCAAGCATCGATCGTCACCGTCCGAGGCCAAATCCAAGCCCGCGCCGGCCAGTTCGTCGGCTCCATCGGACGAGGTCGACTCCTTAAACGCAAACCGACGCATTTCTAAACTCAGTCATCATTTGAGACGAGTTTGTTGGACTGCTCAACAAACCTGTCACCCTCCCACGCCGTGTCCTTCGTCACCATGCCCGCTTTGGCCGCCTTCTTCTCGGCCTTGGCTTCCTTCTGGCGTTGGACCAAATCCGCATGGGTCGTGAAATACTGCAGCGAATGCCCACGGAATTCTTCAATAGTCTCGAAACCATGCTTATCCATAAACGCGCCCAGTTCCTCGCACATCCGCCCGGCGAGTTTGTACCCATGAATCATCACGCCGGTACAGACTTGCACGGTCGATGCGCCGAGCAAAATAAACTGAGCCGCATCTTCTCCAGACTCAACCCCGCCGATCGCGGACAGTGATCGGTTTTTGTATTCGCCTTCGTGTGTGCCGTCGCCATACATCATCGTCGCAAGTTCCATCACCATCCGCAGCGCGATCGGACGCACCGCCTTGCATGAATACCCGCCCGGCACCGAATACCCCTCGACCGTCGGCTCAGGACGCAGCGTCTCAAGATTCACGCCCATTACGCTCAAAATCGTATTGATTGCCGCGATCCCCGTAGCGCCGCCCTTGAGCGCCGCCCGCGCCGGGTATTCGATATGCGTAATGTTGGGCGTCATCTTCGCCCACACCGGCAACTCCGTTGCGCCTTTGACCCAGCTGCACACCTCTTCGAGCAGCTCAGGGTCTTGCCCCATCGCCGCCCCCATCTTCCGCTCGGGCATCCCATGCGGACATGAAAAATTCAACTCAAACGCATCGACGCCACACGCCTGACACCGCTCGATCATCTCGACCCATGAATCCTTCTTATACTCCTCCATCACCGACGCGATCAGAACCCGATCCGGATACTTATCCTTGATCTGCTTGAACTCATCCTCCCAGACCGAGAAATCGCGATCCGAGATCAGTTCGATGTTCTGCCACCCGATGACCTCTTTGGTCCCCGTCGCCCGCATCCGCGCATAGCGCGGCGCGACATTGATCACCTTCGAAGCATCTAAACTCACCGTCTTGCAGATCACCGCGCCCCAGTTTTCATCGAACGCCTTGCCGATCACATTGGCATTGGTCCCCGGAGGCCCTGATCCAATTACAAACGGGTTGGGCAACTTGAGTCCATCGACAGCAACACTGAGATCAGCCATTATGCGTCCTTCCATAAGCCGGGGCCGGCAAAGGAAGATTGTATCAGAACTTGATTACACTTGCGACTCGGTGAGAGCTAATTCCTCGATCATCCATGGGCAGATAGCATCTGGGTATGCATTTCTTGCGTCAAGCATCGGCCCCGGAGAGAGTGTACCAATCACCTGGAGATCATTCGCATCACCACCATCATCGATGATCGTTACGCCGCACGACTCGATCACCCCACGAATTTGTCCCAGACCCTTGCCTCTCGCAGGCCCCACAATCACCGCTCGGCCAGAGGCATGCTCTTGCAACATAGGCTCTATCGAAATGCGCATCGCGGATAGACCAACGAACCGCTCCCATTCAAAGATCCCAAGGGCAACACGATCCTGATAGTCGATCGTGCGATTGAGTTCGTCTATTCCACGTTGATATCCTTCGATCGCTTGCTCATTGTCCGCAATCAACTTGTAGCGTCTCTTCATTTCTGTGAGCGCATTATCGAGCTGTTCATCAGGGGCATACCGCTGGATCACCCATCCGTTATTGCGGACAAGCCGAAACAAAATCTCATCCATATCACGCCCAGTCGCGCACTTGCGATGAATAAACCCAAGTGCATCGGTATGCTTGATCCGATATCCGTTGCTGATGAGTTTGGCGCACAGATCGTACTCCTCTGCGTAATACCCGAACCGCGCGTCATACCCGCCGATTTCGAGGAATACATCCCGTCGTATCGCGCACCCGCATCCGACAATAACCTCGGGTAGCCCGCCCGCTTCGTGTCGTCCTCCGGGCAAGAAGATCTCGCCTCCCACGGCCCCAATACTCGGTTCGAGCCCCGAGATATATGCCCCAACCGGTCCCGGCAAGAGATTCGAATCATCATCGAGCATGATGATCCATTGACCACCCGCGTGAGCGACCCCGATATTCCGAGCCCCGGCGCCGATATTCTCATTGAGCCCAACCCGAATAACCCTGATACCATTGCTCAGTTCTGCTGGAACATCAATCGATGTATTTGATCCATTATCAACGATCACCACTTCTGATTGATCGCCGAGATCCTCTATATCGAGTTTCTCAAGCTGTCCAAGAGTAAATCCGAGTTCGGCTGATCTGTTGCGGGTTGGGATTACAAAGCTGATGAGCATCGCAGAGAGTGTATCAGATCTCTCGTTGTTTCGCTTGAAGCTTAGCTGACTTTGGCTCAATCTCGTACCCGTCGCTTGAGGCAATAGAATGTGCCAGCTGCGCACCGAGCATCTGAGCACGCACAAGGATATCTTCCCCACTCACAGGGACATTGCCGAGGACCGAACCCGCAACTCCCGCACCGAGTGAGCCAATATACGCAGCCTGAGCAAGATCGCCGCCACCAAGTCTGGCAAAGCTCAATCCCGCCAACAGCGCATCGCCACACCCCATCGCATCAACCGGATCTCGGACCAACGCTGGCAATGAGTCCATCGCTGAATCCCGTGTCACGATCATCAGACCTTTGCTGCCCCGTGTGACCACAATCGCCCCGGCATCAAGCAACAGTACCGCTCGATGAGCGACTTCGCCAATAGGAGACGCCGAGTCATTCATCGCCCGACGCAGCTCAACTTCACTCGGGCAGAGCACATCGGCGCTATGCATCGAGAGCAGATCAGCATGAATCCCAGAGATATCCCCGCCGATATACTCAACCCGATCCCGGAATGTCGCTCCGAGGATCGACGCGAGTCCATCGCGGAACAACCCGAGTCCGAAGTCAACAAAGATGAGCCCGTCAATATCGCCTTGCGATCGGACCAATCGATCGACCAGCAACCGGCTTTCGGATTCGCCGAGCCGAATCATCCCAGTGCAATCAAGTTTGATAATCTTTTCTCGCTCGACTAAAAAGCGTTTCTTCTCGGGCATCTCCCCATCTACATCAATCCCAATCACTTCTACACCCGAAGCCGCCATCCTGGCCATAAACTCACTTGAATCTGAACTTCTCGGAATTGGTGTACACAGCACAGGATCAGCGCCGAGTGCCGCTAGATGCAACGCTACAACCGCTGCCCCTCCGTCGTACTGACACGACGAAACCGGACACAACGAGAGCATTGGATGCTCCTCCGCAATCTCGGGCCATTGACACTGGGTATAGGTATCGATGATGGTTTCGCCAAACACTAGCACCCGCTTGCCCATTGCCTTCTCGAAGATTTTCTTGATACCCAGAGTAGATAAATCGTGTGCCCGTCTGACTCGATCGAGCCCCGCCAATCCGGGCTCTGGGCGAGAAACGCCCTGAATCGTGTTCACGATCGCAGTCGATGAAAAAACCACATCGCCACTCGAGAATACGACACGCCCGTTGTTTTTCTCTACGACAACTCGCTCTTCTGAGAACCGTGGATCATGCTTCGATGCATACTCAGCACCCTTGATATAAATGTCCGGCTTGAGTTCATCAAGCAGATTCACCGCGGTAGGTTCGTGATGAATGTAGACCCAATCAACAAACTCGAGAGCCGCCAAGTTTTCTGCCCGGAGTACATGGGAAAACATCGGCCGCCCCGGTCCTTTGCCCACAAACGCATCGGCAGTAATCGACACGATCAGCCGATTCCCCTGACTGGCGGCAAACTGTAAATGTCGGATATGCCCCGGGTGCACGATATCAAAGCACCCATGACACTGAACCAGCGTCAAGCCCTCATTGGCGAGCCCTGACCTGATCTCGTTCAACTGGGCATAATTGAGAATCTTGCCGTGTATGGAACCGGAACTTTGCATCACGGATTCTATCGTCACTCTGCGGGCACTTCATACAGAATCACCAGCAGGTTGATGCACGAACTCGATCAGGCATATCCGAACGAAATAACTAGAGCCGTAAGCCTATTTCTCTTAACGACTTAAAGAATTGGAGCAAGCAGTTGCACTGTATTCTGAGTGACCCTCGAAAGCAGCGATCGAGACTTCCATTCGTCTGGTTCGACAGCATCTGAATCCGCGATATACCGCCCCTGGAGATGCCGCAGGTCTCGAACTGTATCTGTGTCATACGCGAAGAGACTGATCTCAAAGTTGATCCAGAAACTCCGCTTGTCCATGTTCACCGTTCCAAGTAGCCCCACCGTGCCGTCGGCGGTCACGGTTTTCGAATGCAGCAGCCCCCCACGAAACAGCCGAATCTTCACCCCGGCTTCAATCAAATCATCGAAATAGGACTTGGAAGCAATCCGAACGAGAATGGAGTCTACTCGTTTAGGAACCACCAATGTCACCTCCACCCCGCGCATCGCCGCGGCGGTCAAGGCGCTGAGCATCGCTTCGCTCGGAATAAAATATGGTGTCGTGATCACAATCTGTTCCGAGGCGTTATAAACCAGCGTTAACAGCATGTCATGGATCACCCTCGGAGCTTGGTCAGGGCCAGACGGCACCACCTGCAACGTGCTCTCGCCCGATGGTTCAATCACCCCATCGGGGATCAGCGAGCGGAACTCTTTGCATGGATCACGCATCGATTCGACCGCCCAATCCAGATGAAAGGTCATGTCGAGGACCCGCGCCGCGGGACCCTCAACCCGCGCCATCACATCAACCCACCGACCAACCCCCTTGCCCGCATGGAATACGCTCGAATCAACCATGTTCATCGAACCGGTGTACGCGATATGGTGATCAACCGTGATGATCTTGCGATGGTTCCGGATATCGATCCGTGCAAAGAGCACGCGCATCAATCCAACCGGGAGCGTCTCGATCACCTCCACCCCCCCATCGCGGAGCAGCCGTGCGCTGCTGCTCCGCACAAAGCCCTTGCTCCCAGCGCTATCGACCATGACCTTGCAGAGAACCCCTCGCCCGGCTGCTCTGAGTAAAGCTTCCTCCACACGGCAAACCTCGCCGCTGGATTCCCAGATGTAAAACAACATCGAAACCGAAGACTCCGCCCGATCAATATCATCGATAATCGCATCAAAGCAATCATGGTCCGTATCGTAGATCTTAATGCTGTTGCCGCCAATCGCCGAGAGTGTCATCGGATGGTGGGCTTGGGCGTTGAGTTGGCGAGCAATCGGAGACAGCGCCTCCCCTTTGATATCCCACTGCTCATCGATCGAGCGGATCGCATCCGAAAGCAAACCCTTATAGCAATGATATCGATGAATCCGACGCTTAGGGAGCCACAACTCACCCACCAGCAGGTACATCGCCGCCCCGAAGAAAGGGACCGAGGCAACCACAAAGAGCCAGGCGAAGGTCACCCCAGATGGATGCCTCTTGAGAATGATCCGGAAACCAAGCCCAATCATAATACACCAATGAAGAATCGCCACGATGGTAGTGAAAGTCGATGTGTAGGTGAACATGTCCAATGGGCTCATTTGCTATACTCCCATAGATCATCATACCGAACTCAATGTCTCTTTGCACCGTATAATCGGGTATACGATGACTCGTCCACCAAACACCAATCCCAAGCGTGCCCCCAAAATCCGCAGATCTGCGCGAGCGATCAAGTCATCCCTCCGAAGATATCCTCGCGCGATCTACCAATCGATCAAAGATTCATGCCCAGAGTGCGAGCCGATCCACCTTCCTCAGATCCTCAGCGAACTGGCCCACCACGACCTTGCTGTCCTTTGGCTCGGGCACGGTTCCGTCGTCGCCCAACTCGACGAGATCACCATTTCAGTCGACCCGGTCCTCTCCCAACGCATCGGCATGCGTATCAAGAACCGTACGATCGGCATCCCCCGCCTCACCCCCGCCCCGGTGTCTCCAGAATCACTCATCGGGACCAATATCCTCCTGATCACGCACGCCCACTTCGACCATCTCGACAAACCAACGCTCGAGGCTATGCGGTCCGACTCCACCGCCGTTGTTGTCCCCCACCGGTGTGCAAAGCTTATCCCATCTGGATTTGAGCGGGTGGTCGAACTCGCTCCTGGCTCAACCATCGAACTCAAAGGCTTGACCATCTCCGCGATCGAGCCAAAGCACTGGGGTGCCCGTTCGCTTTTCGATCGTCGAAGGGGCGTCAACTCATACCTCGTCGAATCTGACAACCAACGCGTTCTCTTTACCGGCGACACCGCCGAGACCAGCGCCTACGACCACCTTGAAGCCATTGATCTCGCAATCTTCGGCATCGGAGCCTACGACCCCTGGGACCACATGCACGCCACCCCCGAACAGGCATGGCGCATGTCCCAAGCCATCGGCGCACGGTATATGCTCCCGATCCATCATTCGACCTTCGAGCTCTCCGATGAACCCATCGATGAGCCCATGCGACGACTCTACGAGATTGCAGGCGAACACCCGGGCTCGATACTCGATCCAACGATTGGCGAGATCATCGTCATCGATACCCCTCAATCACACTCACCTACCGCTCAACCGGATGCCCCGCCTCTTCCCACGCCAAAAAACCACCCGCGACATTCGTCGCGTTGAACCCGTGCTCGTTAAGATACGACACCGCCCGAGCCGAGCGGAACCCGGATCGGCAATGCACATAGATTGGTGACCCCTTGGGCACCTCCCCGAGCCGCTTTGAAAGCTGCAAATACGCTACATTCGTCGCCCCTGGGATATGCCCTTCCTCATATTCCGAAGCATTCCGTACATCGAGAATCATCGCGTCGTTCTTGGCATGGACCGCCGCCACATCAACCTCATTGGTCTTCTCTAAGCCTTGCACCCGCGAGATAGACTCGGGATCGACCCATCCAACGACCTTGTCGAGCCCGATCCGTACCAGCATCCGCACTGCTTCTTCAATAGCACACGCTTCAACGATGAGCACAATCTGCTGTTCGGGTTCGATAAACGCCCCCGCCACCGTTGAGAAATACTGATCAAGTACAATGCTGTACGACCCTGCCAGATGCCCTACCCGAAATGTATCCCATGGGCGTGTATCAATAATCGCTGCCCCAGCTGGAATCAAATCAGATGCATAACTCACCGGCGCGGGCAACGCCCCGAGCACCATCGGTCCAGAACGATTGTCATGCTTCATCCTTGCAAAGTAATACGGCGGCTCGGGCTGACCCGACAAAATCGATCGCACAAACTCCTCGGCATCCTCCGCCTCCTTGAAGGGCACATTGAACCGTCTTTCATACCCCACCGTCGTCGAAGGCACCGCCCCGAGCGCCTTGCCGCACGCGCTGCCCGCCCCGTGCCCCGGCCAGAGCTGAAGATAGTCCGGCTGATCGTAAAACTTGCGCAAAGACTCCCCAAGCTTGCGAGCGCTCGGTTCCATCATCCCCACCATCCCTGCAGCTGATTCGAGCAGGTCAGGACGCCCAACATCGCCCACAAAAACAAAGTCGCCCGTCACAATCCCCATCGGCGAGTCGGCTTCGCAGCCCTTGTCGGTGATCTCGAAGCAGATATGCTCGGGCGTATGCCCCGGAGTATGCATGATCTTGATCTGGATATTGCCGATCATGATGACATCGCCATCCTTGACCAGTTGATGGTTATAAGGCTGACCCTTGGAATCCGTCTCCTTGACCCAGAGATAATTCCAATCCTCCCCGCCTTCGTCGGACAGATAGGCTTTGGCATCGGTTTGCTCACAGAACTCCCGAACCCCCGAGAGAAAGTCCGCATGAATATGCGTCTCGCTCGCCGCGATGATGGACACTCCTTCCTTCTCGGCCAGCTCGATATACCGGTCGATGTCCCGCTCAGGGTCGATAATGATTGCTTCTCCGGTCTTCTGGCAGCCGATCAGATACGCCGCCTGAGCAAGCGAATCGTCGTAAATCATTCTCATGAGCATGGGTCAATCTCCTCGTGATTCGGGTCGATATTCGGCTTATACAACAGCCTACACAGGATATACTCACTACGCATGGGAAACGAGATCATCTATCTGGATAACGCGGCGACCAGCTGGCCCAAACCCGACGCGGTCGGGCAGGCGATGGTCGATTTTTTGGCCCACAAAGCAGGCAATCCGGGGCGGGGCGGACACACGCTCTCTCGCCGAGCCTCAGAGGTCCTCGAAGAGTCCCGTCAGAAGCTTGCCAGGCTCGTCAACGCACCGTGCCCGAATCGCATCATCCTCACACACGGATGCACCGATGCCCTCAACCTCTCAATCCACGGCGTGCTCCGCAGCGCCATGCAATCCCGCTGTTCGCAAACCCGGTCCCATGTGGTCACTACCGCGATTGAACACAATGCCGTACTCCGTACCCTCCACTGCTACGCATCGAACGATCTCATTGACATAACCATCGTCCCCTGCAATGCCCAAGGCTTCGTCGATCTCCAGGCACTCGTCGATGCCTGCACCGACAACACCATTCTGCTTACCTTCTCCCACGCATCCAATGTCCTCGGTACGATCCAAGACATCGAGAAGGCCATCAAAGTCATCCGTGCCAAGAACGAAAACATCCTTGTCCTTGTTGATGCTGCCCAGACCGCCGGCCACTTCCCGATTGATGTCCAAGCATGGGATATTGATTTGTTGACCCTCGCCGGTCACAAAGGACTCCGAGGCCCAACCGGTACCGGGGCGCTCTATATATCGCCGCGTGCCTATCCAGAAGAGTGTACTGGCGATCATCAACCCCGTGTTTTTTGCCAACGCCGTGGTGGCACAGGCTCGATGGCCCCAGGGCTCGAAATGCCCACCAACCTTCCAGATGCTCTTGAAGCAGGCACATCAAACGCAGTTGGCTTCGCCGGGCTCAATGCCGCCATCGATGCACTCAACCATGAAGTCCACGAGCACGAGATGGCGATGACCCAGCGCATCCTCGATGGGCTCCACAAAATCGCAGGTATCACCATCTTCGGACTCCCGACCATCAAAGGGCGAACCCCGGTCATCCTCTTCAATCTCGCAGGGCAGAATCCGCGCGAAGTGATGGTCAAACTCGACGAGCAACACCGTATTGCCGTACGCGGCGGCATCCACTGCGCCCCCCTCCTCCATGAAGCCATCGGCACCTGCACCGCCGGCGGCGTCCGCGTCTCCCCCGGCTCAGGCACCACCGAATCCCAGATCGACCTCTTCCTCGATGCGATCGAAGCCCTCGCATCCCAGCCGGTTTAACTTCTGCTGCACAGGTGGGACGAGCTTTAGGCGCATTTCTTCAACCACCAATCGATGATGCGATTGACTTTCCCGCTATGTATCCATTGGCCCACGCCCACTGAAAGTTAAACCCACCGATCCGCCCATCGACATCGAGGATCTCGCCCACGATCCAGAGCCCCTCGCACACCCGGCTCCGCATCGTCGAAACATCCACCTCATCGAGCGGCACACCACCAGCCGTCACTTCAGCATGCGTAAACCCGCGATTTCCCGCGATCTCGATCTCACACTCGACGAGCATATGCGCCAGCGCCCGACGCTGCTCGCGTGTCATCGCATGCCCCGCCGATGCCGGGTCAATCCCGCACCGCGAACACAGCATCCGCCCCAGCCGATCAGGAATCACCAATCGCAGATATCCACCGACCGACTGCTTCCCGATCTCCTGCAACTTCGTATCCCACGCATCAAACGAGCCATCCCCAACCCAGTTGACCACCAGCTTGGCCTTGGGATCATCGAACTTGGCATCGAAGTACCATCGGCTCACATCCAAAGCCGCCGGACCGGACATCCCAAAGTGTGTACACAACAAATCATTGCTAAACCGCACAATCAGTTTGCCGGTGCCCGTACGCACCTCGATAGACACCCTCGCAGCGATCCCCGACAACTCGGTAATCCATTTCGACCCGCTCGCCACCACCATCGGTACTAGTGCGGGTTCGATCCGCTCAGTCACCGAATGCCCCAACGATTTCACCAGCCGATACCCCGCCCCATCCGAGCCAGACTTGGGCAACGCCATCCCACCAGTGGCGATCACCACCCGGTTGGCCGCCAGCGTTTCATCATTCGAGCAAACGATAAACTCATCATCATACTTCACAATCGACATCACCCGCCAGGGATGGACAATCTCCACCCCCAACCGATCACACTCGTTGAGCAACGCCTTGAGCACCGTCTTCGATGAATCCGTCACCGGAAACATCTTGCCCGTGTCCTCGCACTTGAGTTCGACGCCGAGTTCCTCAAAGAACGCGATCGTGTCGCTCGCCGTCCACGCCTTGAGCATCTTCTTGATCGTGTTGCGCGACCCACCCGCATAATCCTTAGGCAGCACCTTCTCATGCGTCACATTGCACCGCCCGCCACCAGCAACCAGAATCTTCGCCCCGAGCGTCTTGGCTCCATCGACAATCACAATCCTCGCATCGCTAGATAATCGAGCCGCCCAGATAGCGCTCATCGATCCCGCTGCCCCCGCCCCCACAATCAAAACATCCACTCGATCCATCTGACAAGAATAGCTCGACCAACAATGAAAAAGCGGGCACCCGATGGATGCCCGCTCAACTTGGGTTGATTTACGGCTTACTCCTGATCGAGCATACCCAGTTGCCACATCATAAAGATCCGCTGATCCGCGATATCACGAATCCGCAAGTGTAAAGGCTTGCCCCCGCCATGACCCGCATCACGATCGACCCACAAGAGAATCGGCTCGGCCTCCTGATCAGACCCCGTTGATGCCTGCATCAACGCAGCCATCTTGCGGGCGTGGAGTGGATGCACCCGCGTATCATTCTCACCCGCGGTAAAGAGCGTCGCTGGGTACTTCACGCCCGGCTTGACATTCTGGTACGGCGAATACTTCTTGATGAACTCGTACTGACTCGCATCCTCCGACGACCCATACTCAGGCACCCAGTATCGTGCCATCAGGAAGTTCTGATAACGCACCATATCGAGCAAAGGGACCGCCGAGATCACAGCGCTGAACAAATCCGGTCGTTGCACAACCACTGCACCGGTCAACAACCCACCGTTCGACCCGCCCGCGATCCCGAGTTGATCAGGATTGGTATACCCATTGGCGACGAGCCATTCACCAGCTGCGATAAAGTCATCAAACACATTTTGCTTCTGATCGAGCATCCCCGCTTCGTGCCAGGCACTGCCATACTCGCCACCGCCACGCAGATTGGCGACAGCGTACACCCCACCGTTCTCATACCACGGGAACATCGTCGATGAAAAGTAAGGCGTCATCGAGATATCAAACCCGCCATACCCATACAGAATCGTCGGGTTCTTCCCATTGAGTTCGAGCCCTTTCTTATGCACTACAAACATTGAGATCGGCGTGCCGTCCTTTGAGTCATACCACACCTGCGTGACCTCGATCTGGGAGGGATCGACCGGGATATCCGGGCGAGCCCAGAGCTCCCGCTCGCCGGTCGCCAGATCAACATGATAAATACTGCTCGGCATGTTGTAGCTCGTAAAGCTCAAGAACCCATCCTTCCGATCGTCAGAAACCGTCAGCCCCGCCGACCCGATCCCGGGCAAGTCCAGATCGCCGAGCGACTCGCCATCAAAGTCGAACTTCGCGATCCGGGTCTTGGCATTCTCAAGATAGTTTACCGCGATGATCCCACGCGCAAACGACACGCCATCAATCACCAGATCGTCCGCCGTCGCAACAACCGTTTTCCAATCTTCAAACCCCGGATTCGTCAGATCAATCACCGACACCGTCCCATTAGGCGCATCGAACGAATGCTGCAAGAACAACCGATCCCCATCAAAGTGAGCTCCGCCGAACCGTCCCATCTTCCCGATGACCATCGGCTTCAAATCCAGTTCGCCCGTCCGGAACCACGCATCGAGATCCGCAATCCACAGATCAACACCCGCCGTCCCGGTCCAATACCCAACAGCCATCCAACGCCCATCCTTCGATGGCATCCCGAAGGGGCCCCAAGTGGTCTTGAGCGCTTCGAGTTCCTCCGCTGACTTATTCAGATTACCATAAAAGAACTCGATGTCCTTCTGTCGGAACAACACCACATCCTCGCGATGATGCGTCCCGATCTTGTGCAGCTTCATAATCCCCGAATACGCATCGTCCGTATCCTCAAGACCCGAGTAAAAGAACCCCGATCCATCAGGAAGCCACTCCGAAAAGTTCACCTTCCCCGGAATCACATCCGCGAGCCATTCTCCCGAATCTACATCCATCAGATACAGCGTCGAGTTCTCATCGCCGGACGCATACATCCCGAAGGCCATCAGCGACCCATCCTTGTTGGGCGCGATCCACGATACCGTCGTCAGCCCCGTCGGATCAATCTGCTGGGGATCGAGCAATACTCGATCATCCCCATCAAGCCCCTCGCGCACATACCGCACACTCTGAGGTTGTGTCCCCTCACGCTTGGAAAAGAAATACCGATTCCCATACACACTCGGCGACCCGATCCTCGGCACCTCCATCAACTCGCGCAGCCGCTCCTCCAATGCCTTTCGCCCCGGAAGCCCATCGAGTATCGATCGTGTATATGCGTTTTCGGTATCAGTCCACGCCGCGACCTCTTCGGTCATCTGTCCCATGTTTGCAGGATCTGAGTTATCCCCCTCGATCCACCGATAGTTGTCCGTGACCGATTCTCCATGGATCGTCTCCGTCACCGGGCGAACCTCTGTCTCAGGCTGACCCGCCAATCCAGCCGCTGCGAACCCGCAAAGCACAAGCACTGTTGATAGCGTTCTCATTCGTCAATTCTCCAGTAAAGCGTGCCGAGACGATATGCCCAAGCCGCAAGTCGTTCGTATGCCACATCCTACCAGTTGCTGCCCCCTCTGGATGCAGTGAACCCGCAGTTTTCGCCCGCAATCTCAATCACGATCAGGCCTAAGATCCCCAAACATCAACCCCAACGGAGCCAACCATGTCACCCAAGAAAACCATCGCCCTCCTCACCATCGCACTCGCATCAACCGCAGCCATGCTCGCCATGACCAACCTGCCTGCCGGCCCAGACCATGACCACGGCTCTAATCCTGCGGCTGCCGATGCCAAAGCCGCCGAAACTACCCCCGGGCTCGCCGTCGCCCACGCCTACCTCGCAGGCATGGAAGCCGCCGACCTCGACGCCCTCACCGCCCTCTTCATCGCCGACGGCAAGAGTTCCATCCTCGAAAACGCCTCCAACGAAGGCTCCTGGGAATACTACAGCGAGCACCACCTCGCCCCCGAGATGGGAGCCGTCAAAGCCTTCAAGTTCGACATCGCCCAAGAATCCGAAAAATCCTTCGCCGGCTCCATCCTCGTCGAACAAACCGGCACCTTCACCATCGAACTCAACGACGAAACCCTCAACTACCGCGTGGCCGTGAGCTACCTGCTGATCCACGAAAACCACCAACTCAAAATCGCCCACCTCCACTGGTCATCCCGCCCACAGAAGTAAATATCCATCAAGGGCGCGTCTGACGATTCACGATCCCCACAAACTCGCCTCCCCCGGGCCTCCGGGGGAGGTGCCGAACGAAGTGAGGCGGAGGGGGTCTTGCTTCGTTTTCCCTTGCTCTTTCGCAACAACACAACCCCCAAGACCCCCTCCGTCTGCTACGCAGCCACCTCCCCCGGAAGCCCGGGGGAGGCAAAGAGAGTGGGTGCCCTGCTTATGCGAAGCATGTGCAGGATCGGACGACCACAAGACATGCAGGTGCCGAAGACGCCACCGGCATGGCACCTAGCCTATGAATATATTGGCAAATGTTCCCTCATCGGCCTATAGCATTGTTGAACATGCCGCACCATGGTGGCGAGTCCCTGACAGAATAAAGGAGCAAAAATGGCAAGCGAATCAGAGGCTAAGATTTCACTGCTGGGTTCCGTTTCATTGGGTACTGGCGTCATGATCGGCGCCGGAATCTTCGTCCTGATGGGCCAAATCGCCGAGCTGGTGGGTGCTCTCTTTCCGCTCGCCTTCCTTGGCGGAGCAGTGGTCGTTGGCTTCAGCGCATATTCCTATGTCAAGTTCTCGAATGCCTACCCCTCTTCGGGCGGTGTCGCTACATTTTTACGCCGCGCCTATGGCCCCGGCACCACTGCGGGGACATTTTCCCTGCTCATGTATGTTTCGATGGTCATCGCTGAGAGCCTCGTCGCGCGGACCTTTGGCTCCTACACACTCCGACTCTTTGGATCGAACACGGCACCAATCCTGGTTCCCAGCTTGGGGGTGCTCCTGATTGTTGTTGCATACATCGTTAATATCTCGGGGAACAAAACCATCGAGCGGGCAGCAAATCTGACCGCGGTAATCAAGATTGGGGGAATCACCGTGCTCGCGCTGGCCGGACTTGCCGTCGCGGGTTTCCCATCGATCAAGGACTGGGGCAATGCCAATGCTGGCGTTGCCACCGGCGGCGGTTTCAACTTCGTTGCAGCTCTTGCTCTATCCATCCTGGCGTTCAAGGGCTTCACCACGATCACGAACCAGGGCGGCGACATTGTAAATCCGCATAAGAATCTTGGGCGTTCCATCATCCTCTCCATTGTCATTTGCTCGGTCATGTACACGATTCTGGCATTGTCGGTGGCCAGCAGCTTGAGTGTCGAGGAAATTGTCGTGGCCAAGGACTATGCGCTTGCTGCGGCAGCAAAACCCATCTTTGGGGAATGGGGCCTGTACCTCACGGTGGCTCTTGCCATTGTTGCAACTGTTTCCGGCGTGATCGCCAGCATCTACTCGGCATCCAGAATGCTGGCGATGCTCAG
>Ga0316206_1001742_pt1 | contig 17504 bp, 17 predicted proteins | sample 6monthpyrite_MG_FD_204942 | JGI IMG/M metagenome (GOLD analysis project Ga0316206, IMG submission 204942) | Microbial mat bacterial communities from mineral coupon in-situ incubated in ocean water Damariscotta River, Maine, United States -... | ecosystem: Environmental > Aquatic > Marine >... | reverse complement strand
CCGTTGGCGAATTGAGCTATAGCGAAGATCAGGCCTACCGCCGCCTCAGCGCCATGCGCTTGAGTCGCAAAGTTCCCGCCGCCAAAGAAAAAATTGATAGCGGAGAAATGAGTTTGACCAACGCCAATTTATTGAGCGGATTTTTCAAAGACGTCCCGCTCCCTGCCAAGGAGGAAAAACTGTTAGTCGAAAAAATCAGCAACACCACGAAAGCTGAATGCCAAAATATTTTAGCAGATTTAAAAAGTGAAAAAGGGATTGCCCCAAAACCCAAGAAACCCAAAGTCGATAATGAAGGTCGGCAGTCGGTGCGCCTGCACCTTTCCCTGACCAAGCTCACCATGGAAAAAATCACTGAGCTGCAGGGACTGTTCGCCCATCAAAAACTTGAGCTTGCGGAAATCGTCGAGTTGATGGCGGACGCTCTCTTGGAGAAAAAGAAGGCAAAATTGCTCGGTATAAAGTTACACGGAAGTCGCAAGGGTCAGCGAAAACAATCTCAGGCAAAACAATCTCAGGCAAAACAATCTCAGGCAAAACAAACTCAGGACAAAAAAAATCGAGAGCAAAAGATTCTGCCTCAAAAACCTGTGACAACCATCAGAAAATCCAACGAGGGCATTCCTGCTCGCGAACTTTTCAACGAGCAAACTACCAAGTCTAGCAACCCGCACAACCCGCAGGCGCGGCCGCCCTTAACTGGCTACCTACAAAAAAATCCCTCTAAGAGTCACCGCACGATTCCTATTGAGATTAGGCGAGGGGCGTTGGCACGGGCGGATTTTAAGTGCGAAAATTGTTGCTCAACCTTTGCCTTGCAGTTTGAGCATCGAATCCCAGTCGCGCTTGGTGGGCGCAGTACTGCTGAGAACACATTACTCCTGTGCAGAAATTGCAACTTTCGGGAGGGGGTGAAAGTTTTTGGCGTGGCGGGGATGGGGGCGCGCTAGAACTTTTTGCTGCGCTGGCGCTCTTTGCTGCGCTGGCGCTCTTTGCTGCGCTGGCGCTCTGGTGCGAGCGCTCTGCACTCGGATGGCGCAGAGAATACCCGACTAGTGGTGTCCTGAAACGGTGCCAGCAAAAGGAAATTCCCATTGATATCAAAAATCATGGACCGAACAGACCTGACTCGACACTTCTATGCGAAAAATAATTTTAAGATAGGCTTGTAGAGACCGTTTCATCGGGGTATTCAAATACGCCAAGAATTTTGATGGTTTATAGAGACCCAATCTAATTCTGAATTACCTAAAAATCAATATGATAAAGGCAAAGAATAAGAGAAATTAATTTAGCGATAAACTTTAAAAAAAAGAACGAAGCCAAGTAGGCATTCAATATTTTAAGATACTATTCGATTCCATATATTACTATTAACACCATAAAGTTCTTCTACTTCTTCTTTTGCCAACTCAATACTGTTTTGTATATAGTCCACAATACATTTATCCGTAATTAAATCTTGCACATGGAGATAATAACCTAGTTCATTGCCGACATCTTCGATAACAAATTTTAAATTTTTAAATTTATCAATGTGTTCAAACTTTACTTCTTTCACCTCTAGCCTCCTTGGTAAACTAAATAGGCTTACAGCCCTGGGAGATATAAATGAAACCTTTCACCAACCGGATTTTCCAACATTGGCCAAGGGTTAACAAGATAAACACCATTAACTTTCACACGAAGTTCATGTTGAATATTAGTCATATAGGCGAATAGAGAAAGTGTCCCTTGAACGGTGGCCGCACAAGCCGCTTCTTCCCCTGAGTTGATACATTTTAACTCTTGAGTTAATACTTTTGCAGATGCCGGGGCTATCCCCCATGTATAGGTATCTAAAAAAACTTCAATTTTATCTTCGACAAATACTCTTGGTCCAGTCACAAGGACTCTAATATTTTCTGCATAAATATAGGGCTTGTTAGAGTTATTATTAATTGAATTATAAAATATTCGAATAGTGGTTTCGTTTTTACTTTTTACTGCTACAGTAAAACCAGGTGTTGATGCCCAAACACTCCAATTTAATATTGCTACCAAAAAGATTATAGATGCTTTCACTCTCCTCCCCTTTTTTCTAAAAAGTCTTATTTTAAGATATATCTCAAGAGTTTTTGAATGTAAGTATAATTTAACCTTAATTTTTTATAAATAAAGTTGGTTTTTAGTCTGACTCTAGTCATGCTAATATCAATTAGCTTAATTAAAGCACAGATTTATTCCCTTATGTGAGATTGAATAACTTTTTGATGAATAGTACCGAATAAATTTTTACCCTGCTGATCCTGCATAAATATTTTAATATGATCTCCCGGCTGCATGAAACGAGTAGTTATCTTACCAGTATTTATTTTTTCAAGCATACGCTTTTCTGCGAGACAAGAACTTCCTCGGGCGATGTCTTCATTAGATACGGTTCCCGAACCAATAATTGTCCCTGCACTTAAATCTCTCGTACGAGCAGCATGTTCAATAAGTTGATTAAAAGAAAAATGCATAACTCCAGCGTCAGGATCTCCAAACCACTCGCCATTTAAATCACAGCGCAGAGGCAAATGCACTCTGCCGTCTTTCCATGCTACACCTAACTCATCTAGAGTAATGGCAAAGGGTGAGAATGCCGAGGATGGTTTACTTTGCATAAATCCAAACCCCATCGCCAACTCGTCAGGAATGAGCCCTCTTAAGGACACGTCATTTATAAGAACTAATAATTTTATATATTGCTCAGCTTGATCAGCTTTTGTACCCATGGGAACATCACCAGTAACAATGCCAATCTCTCCCTCAAAATCTAAACCATAATCAGAATGGATATATGGAATGTCTTCTCTCGGGGCCAGAAAAGAATCACTCCCTCCTTGATACATAAGAGGAACTGTTTTTAATTTTTCTGGAGCATCGGCACCTCTTGCCTTTCTTACTAATATTATATGCTGAATATAAGCGGAACCATCGAGCCATTGGTAGGCCCTAGGCAACGGAGAATGAAAAGCCTCCTCGCTCACCAATTGGGCATCCTGTAAAATCCCTTGATTTAGTTCTGCGTACACCTTTTTCAATTCTTTTTCAATGGTTTGCCAATTTTCCATAGCCTCTTGTAAAGTTTTAGCAAGATGCGATATTTTCACAAACTTTTTATTATCCTGAGAAACAACCACTAAATCGCCATCTCTAGTATTGGTTTTCAATGTGCCAAGTTTCATTGATGACTCCTTATTTTTTTAAATGAACCACCAAAGCTTTTGCTATGCGGCTAATAATTAAGATTATTTAGAGTTAATATAATTCAACAAGGAGGCTTTATCAATGAAACCCATTCTCTATAGTTATTGGCGCAGTTCGTGTAGCTATCGTGTGCGCATAGCTCTCAATTTTAAGGATATTAAATATGAATATCGCCCGGTAAATTTAATAAATGCCGAGGGGGAGCAAAAGCAGACAGATTTTACCCAACTTAACCCAAAACAAGAAGTCCCTTATTTTGTCCACGATGGGCATTCGTTGGCCCAGTCTATGGCGATTTTGCAATATATTGACGATGTATGGCCTAAACCTGAACTTTTCCCGAAAGATCCCAAGCTCAAATCTCTTTGTCTCCAACTCTCTGAGATCATCAACTCTGGCATTCAGCCTATCCAAAACTTAAATGTCATGAAAACAATCGGCAAGCGATATGCGGCGGATGACAAGGAAAAGGCATCGTGGTCAAGGTATTGGATTGTTGAGGGCTTTAAAGCGTTAGAACAAGAATTGATCAAAACTTCAGGGTATTTTTCAATAAAAAATACAGTCACGACAGCAGATTTATTCTTAGTCCCACAATGTTATAATGCTAAAAGGTTTAAAATTGATTTAGAGAACGAGTTTCCAAATATTTTCAGAGTCTACCAGAACTGCTTTGAATTAGAAGAGTTTCGTCGGGCCACACCAGAGGTTCAGCCCGATTCTCCTCAAAAAAAATAAACCGCTATTTTTCAGTTATTATAACAATCTCAGAAATTTTTGCAAAAGTTTTTTCTTCGCGGATGGCATACATTAAATTCTGCTTAATTTTTTCATCTGAATTATAGTAACTTTTAATTTGCTCAGCCTCCATACCAGAACTCTGTGCTGTTTCTTGAATCTTTAAATTGAGATCATCATCGTTGGTTTCAATATTATAATCTTTTGCAAGCTTATCTAAAATCAGGCCAGACTTTACTTGAAAAATGGCTTTTTGTTGCATGTCTTCAGTCCATTTCTCGTAATACTCAGCCAGCATTTGATCAGTAAAACCCTGAGATTTTAAATTATTTTCAAGATCTTTTTTTAAATGATCCTTTTGTTGATCTATCATTGATTTTGGAATTTCAAAGGGATTTTCATCCACGATTTTTTCCAATATTTCTTGATGTAGCTTTTGCTTATTTTGAACATCTTTTTGACTCATAAGAGTCTCTCTATTTTTACTATGAAATTGATCGACATTTTCAAAGCCTAATTCTTTAACAAGCTCATCTGTGAGTTCAGGATACTTTTTTTCTTTTATTTCAAGTAATTCCGTCTCAAACGTAACCTTGGCATTTCTTAGCTCTTCCGCCTGATATTCGGCGGGAAAAGTTAAAAGGATACTTTTTTTCTCACCTTTTTTCATGCCCATCATGCCATCTTCAAATCCTGGAATAAATTGCCCAGAGCCAATTTCTAATTGAAAGTCTTCACCTTTCATATTCTCCGGTCTTTCACCACTCTCTTTAATTCCTTGAAAATTTAAAATCGCCAAATGTCCCTGCGCTAAGACAAGTTCAGGATCTTCAACTTCTACTATTTCAATTTTTGAATTAAGATAATTATCTTCAGATTTTTTCACTTCTTCATCAGTGACATCAATCTTTTCTTTAGTAAAAGATAATTTTGACATATCTTTTAACTCTATCTCAGGAAAATGCTCCACAACTGCCTTAAAACTAATATCGTTACCCTCAGCATAATTCATATCTTCAAATGACGGGCTACCCACCACCTGAACTTTTTCTGATTGAATAGCAGTGTAAAATTGCGTTTGAATAAATTCATTTAACGCATCATTTTCCACCTGAGGTCGATACATTTGTTCTACTACGCTCAAAGGAGCTTTACCTTTTCTGAAACCCTTTAAATTGACTTCCTTTTGTTTTTTTACAAGTGCCTTTTTAATATGCTCTGAAAGGTCTAGTGATTCAAAATTAAAGATAAATTTCTTGGTACAACCATTCACATTTTCTACAGTATAAGACATATTGCTCTCTCCAATGAAGCTATTTCGCGTAGCATAAAAACTATTATTCAAGATGCTCGGAAAATAGCGATAATGCGGCAAATTGTCAATGAATCCTGCAAACTCAATAAAAGACTTTATTAAGATAGAGGCCATTTGCAGGTGCTACCGCCGAAATTTTCCGATCTTCCCCGCAGGTCAGTAACTCTTCGATATCGAAAATATTTATTTTACCCCGTCCAACGGCCACTATTGCCCCCACTAAAAGACGTACCATTTGCTTTAAAAATCCATTTCCCACCACTGAAATTTGATAATATTGCCCCAAAAACCTGTCCTTTTTCACTGCAATAGAACAATCAAATATCCGTCTAATTGTCGTTTTTACAGCTGTCCCTTTGGTAGAAAAAGGTAAGAAATCATACTCCCCTTCAAATAGTTTACAGGCGATCAACATATCCTCATAATTTAAATGGTAAGGGAAATGCGTAACAAAATTTTTAGAAAAAGCTGATTGAATCGTATCGGTGTTTAAAAGGTAGACATACTCTTTGGCGTAAGCACTAAAAATTGGATGAAATTGATCATCACATACTTCCACAGATAACACTCTAATATCTTTATCAATTAAGCTATTGATTCCCGCAAGTAGTGCGCCACAAGGCAATTGTATTGGTAGATCTATTCTGGCAACTTGCTCTCGTGCATGAACACCAGCATCTGTGCGTCCTGAACCCACCGACTTTATATCATTACTCTTACAAATTTTGACCAAGGCTTTATTTAGCTCCCCTTGGATGGTCCTTTGCTGAGGTTGTACCTGCCAACCAAAAAAAGATGTACCATTATAGGAAATTTTAATCTTATAAGTATTCAAAAGAAAATCCTAGACCAATAGAAGATCCTTCAATTGAAATATCTTTATCTAAGAAGTGAGAATAATTTCTCGTTTGCATTTCAATATTAATATAAACATTGCTTATATTATAATTAGAAAAAAATCCAAACATGGAAGCAGGAAAAATTTCAGAAAGCCCTAGCCTGAACCTTGCCCCTGCGACATACCCATAACTAAACTGATTGCGAGTTTTCTTACTTTCACTATGATTTTTATCATTTCTCGTTTGCATTAGGCCCATCAACGATGGCCCTACGTAGACCCCAAACTTTGCATAATAATAAAGTGGAATATCTAGAGCAACTATAAAATCTACAGGTATAGACCATAATTGAAACGTTGTATCACTCGTTTCTCCTCCCGCAAAAGAGCCTCTTCCCCTACTATGTCCAATCCCAACATTCCCACCTAGAGATAAATCCACCGGCCCCTTATAAATAAATTCATCGTAACCAATTTGTAAAATACCTGCCCTGACCGATTGAAAACCATCGTCATAGGTCCTTTTAAAGGAACCTCGAGAGTCACCATAATCAAAAGTATCTCTATAATAGGTAAAATTTAGGGAGGATTCCCCTTTCCGTATTGATTTGTTAATAATTTCAGAGTTTTTGGAGACTAAATATTCATCTGGATTTAATTGTCCTGGTAAATTTTGATGAGTATCAACAGCAAAAGATTTTGTGACAAAAAACAAAACCATTAGGAAAAAAAAGAAATCAATCTTCTTCGTTGTCATTAACATTTTCATTTTTCCAATTAAACATATCTTCAAAGGAGCTTTTATGGGTGATATAATAAAACAGTGATCCCATGACATAGATATTTATGATAGAGCCTATCATAATCTCTTCGTATAAAAAGGTTACTAATAAGGTCAGCAATATAAAAATGAACACTATTTTTTTATTTTTTTTCACAAATTGACTATTTTTAAATGAATAAAAAGGGATATTACTAATCATCAGAATTGAAAATAAAAAGACATAAACCAGCGCGATTGTTTTATTTTGATTAATTACATCAATTTCTAATGAAACAAGCACCAATCCAACAACCCCCAGGGCACCGGAAGGAATAGGCAAGCCTTGGAAAAAATCAGAACTTACTTTCTCAATATTTGCATTAAAGCGCGCCAACCTTAAGGCACCACAAATCAAATAGATAAATGAAATGATAAAGCCTAATCGGCCAAGATCAATAAAAAATCGATTATACACCATGAAAGCCGGTGCAGCACCAAATGAGATCAAATCGCTTAACGAATCAAACTGCTCACCAAAGACAGATTGAGTTCCTGTCATGCGGGCCACTCTTCCATCCACTGAATCAAAAATACTACCCAATAGAAGTATCATTGCCGCATTATAAAACTCTCCTTTCCAGGATAGAATGATACTCATAAATCCACAGGCCATATTCAGAGCGGTAAATGTATTTGGTAAAAAGAAGGCCAGCTTCTTTCTAGATTCAGCTTTCATGATCTTCCTGCAATAAGGGATTCACCCGCGATTAATTTGTCACCTTCCAGCACTAGTATCTCATAAAATTTTGGCAAGTATAGTAAAACGGTCCCACCAAAGGGTATGTAGCCAAAATTTGCAGCAACTCGACCTCTATCGCCAGGCATCACCCAGGTCCTTCCCGCCATTCCGAGGGGGCATTTTACCAACTGCAAACCAAAAGAATCACCATCATCACTCTCTAAAATAATTGCCAAGCTTCCTTTGAATCCCTCTTTCTGGTCTATATTGGGCCAAGTATTTAGCCTTAAAAAGCTAAAATTTTTGACACCGACAGTTACGTCTTTTACGTAGCCAGCAATGGGCAAATATAATCCCATTTCTTTCCACCAAGGTAAGCATAATTGTAACTCTATGAGATCCTCTCCAAATACCGGATGATTTTTATTTGTTGAGACCTTTTTAACTTCCCCGGAGATTGGAGAATAAATTATTTTTTTATTAACCCCTGGCTTATCGCTGATAAGGATCACTCTTTTCCGATACATATAGGAGATCGACAAAAAAATGATAAAGAATATAGAAAATATTAAATACGATCCAAACACTAACCCAAAAACCAAAATGATCCAGAATAACATTTTATAAATTTTAGGAAGATACGTCTTAAACATGCATTGGATGATAGCAATAGATAAAGTTTATGTCACTTCAGGCTAGGTTTAAATTCATCATCTACAGCTCTATAATAAAATGTAGCTTCTCTTATTTTCTCTCGCACTATAACAGTAAAAAGTTTTTGAGACTGCTCTCTTATCAATAGAGAGGTTTCTTGTAATTCCCACGGGATTGAGTCTTTGAAATGAGTAAAAATAGGCTGTTGACGTTGTAAAAGATCCATCAATTGGTCTTCAGGAATTAATTCTTTTTTGTTTTGAGCATGCTCCCAGCTGTATACGAAAATTTCATTTTTAAAAGCTTTAGAAATCCATAAACCTTTTTCAATCCCCAATAATTGAGGAACCAAAAAATGATTAAATGAATAGGTATTAATTTTGTTCCAATCGAAAAATTGCGAAAGACCCTCAGAAAGCCTCAGTCCCGTATAACTACCAGGACCTGATATTCTAAAAAATTGTTGAATATTATGGGTCTTCAAAGAATTTCTTTCTAATATTTCAAATATTAGTGAATGTAATTTTGAGGCATTTTTATAATTTTCTTCTGCATAGTACTCTATCCATTGAAAGTTTTCATCCAATAAACCTACAACCAAATGGCTTGAAGTATCAAGATAAAGTGACTTGCTCATTTCACCCTTTAAAAAAACCTAGTATAATCATTAAATATTGCTCCTATCATGAGCATTAAAAGTAGTGACAGTCCAACTTGTTGAGCTATCTCCATTTTACGTCTAGAGACCGGGCCACCATTGAGGATCTCAAGAATAATAAAAAGAATATGCCCGCCGTCTAAAACAGGGATGGGTAATAAATTTATAATCCCTAAATTAATTGAAATTAAGGCCATCAACTGAAAAAAGTAGGATAGGCTGGTATTAAAAGAATCTGTGGCCACCTTCCCAATGGAAAAAGGACCTCCCACATTCTTAAACGATACCGCTCCAGTAATTAAACTTTTAAATCCAGAGAAAACTTTTACCGAATTATCATAAGTTCTAACAAATGCGTGGGTAAAAGAGCCTAATAAACCTTTGGATGCAGTATTTATCAATTCAGGGCCTATAAATTCACCGGCGCTATAAACTCCGATTAACTTAACTTCCTTTCCATCACGTAATTGCACATCGGGGACGAGGTCAAAGTACTTCGTTTCACCATCTCTCCAGACACCAACCTTAATTGTGGGAGTTTTAATCTTTTGCAAAGACAATCTTAACTCTTCAAAAGCAGAAATTTCATTACCATTAAGAGATATAATGACATCCCTTTGTTTAAATCCAGCTTTAAGCGCCGGTGAATTTGCATTTACTTTATTGACAGTAAGGTCGAGTGGTCGGTATCCAGCTTGCAACAAATTTTTGATAAAAGGGCCATCGCCAACCTGTATGACTTTCATCGTGGCAGGCAATATTTTTGATTTAGTAAATTTTGAGTCTTCTGAACTCCAATCCTTAAAAAGTGGAAAAAGATAGGCAGCACCGGACAGGCCTCCCTGGGACATTTCGTCTAAAGTATTATTCCATAAAACCTTATCTTTTACGGTGGAGACAGCAAAAACCTCACCTTTATTATTAATCACCAACGGGCTGCGCAAATAAGGTGGATGATTCTTTAAGGTTTCAAAAAAACTTTTCGCTGTCATCTTGGAGACAATCTTTATTTCTTGAGATTTTCGGCTCACTGTAAATGACTCAACTAAAGAGTCTTCACCCTCCAACGGAAAGTCAGTAGGGCCATTAATTTTAATACCGTTAACGGCTTTTAATATATCTCCTGTTCTCAATCCAATTTGATGGGTTATCGAATCTTTTGTGATCAAACCCCATTTAATTGCTGGAGCTTTTTCACCGAATAATAACAATGCAAAGAAAATAAAATAGGCCATGATAAAATTTGCCAACGGACCACCAAAAACTATCCAAAACCTTGCCAACTTACCTTTATAAGTAAAACTTGCAGCTCGCTCAGAGACTGGGATTTCATCCTTTTTCAAGGGATCATCACCAAACATTTTTACATAACCACCTAGTGGGATTAAAGAGATTGCATACTCCGTAAAACCTCTTTTAAATTTTAAGATTTTTGGGCCAAACCCAATGGAAAACACCTCAACTCTTACGCCAAAAAGCCTAGCAAACAAGTAATGCCCTAGCTCATGAAAAAAAACTAGTGGGCCTAAGAAAAGAATAAAAATCACAATTTTTTCGAGCATTCAATATACCTAGGAAAAAGTTAGTCTAATCTAGACTATATTATAGTATTTTAGAGCAGTTGCAAAAAAAGGCGTTAGAAAAATTAAGCTATCAATTCGGTCATAAACTCCCCCATGACCGGGAATTAATGCGGAACTATCTTTAATACCAAACTGTCTTTTAAATTTTGATTGAATTAAATCACCGACTTGAGACATTACTCCTAAAAAAACGAATAAGAAGAAAAGACTAACTTTCATATCACCGAATAATAAATGCCAGCATATTCCACCTAAAAAGCCCGAGGTAAACGCTCCGCCAATAAAACCTTCTAATGTTTTATTCGGGCTTACTGCAGGCCATAACTTATGTTTGCCAAATTTCTTTCCAAAAAACCATGCCCCCGTATCCATACCAAAATTTACTAACAATAATATTGCAACTAGAGGGAGCCACTCTCCATGCTGTAAAACAGCACTCAAGGCAAAGAGTGGAAATAATATTAGCGTTGGTACAATAAATGAATATTTTCGAGAAAATTTCACAACAAAATCTGATTCGATATCTAAATAAAACAAGTAAACAATAAGTAGGACATTAATTATCACGGAGATGGAAATCAGTAGCGATGCCAACTGAGTTGTATAAAAAAAATAATTGAATAATACGAATGGTATGGCAAAAGATGATTGCAATATGACATAATTTTTAGTGAATTTTTTTTGTTTTAAAAAATTCACTAGTATTTCGTGAATTGTTAAAAACCCAATGATGCAAACTATGCCCAGTGAAAATTTAGCACCAAAATAAAGTGAGATAGCAAGCAATACCATCATAACCAGGGCACTACATATTCTGGTTTGTGTCGTTGATAACACCACTAAAAAATCCCTTGGGATTCTACTCGACTCAAATCATTTTTTTGCATTATGCCACCAAATCTTCTTTCGCGATTGGCAACTTCATTATAAATCGTTCTAAATTCTAATGGTGTAAAATTAGGCCATTGTGTTTTTGTAAAATATAACTCCGCATAGGCAGCTTGCCACAATAAAAAATTTGAAATTCTTTGATCCCCTCCTGTTCTTATTAACAGGTCAACATCCCCCAAATCGGGTAATAACATGTAATTTGAGAATTCAGCTTCTGTGATTTCTTTATTGGGGTGTTTTTTTAAGTAGTCATTGATACCTTGGACAATTTCACCTCTACCGCCATAACCAAAAGCAAATGTCAGCTTTAGGCCCGGCATATCTCGGCTTTCATGCTCAAGATTTTTAATAAGCTCTTGGGTTTCATGGCCGAGGCTGGAAATATCTCCCATAACTCTAAATTTTATTTTGTTTTTTAAAATGCGCTTTTTTTCTTTTATTAAAAATTTTTTTAGTAAAGAGAATAATGTTGAGATCTCTATCTGTGGACGAGACCAATTTTCGGTAGAGAAGGTATATAGAGTCAGTGCTTTTACCCCACATTCATCGGCTTCTTCTACAATATTTGAGACAACGCTTGAGCCACGAATATGGCCCCAGACCCTCTCGTGAGATCTAGCTTCAGCCCAGCGCCCGTTGCCATCCATAATGATTGCGACATGCTTTAAATTATTCAAAGATTGACTCATATTAAACCGTTAAAAGCTCTTCTTCTTTATTCGCAACTATTTTATCAATTTCGGCACTAAATTTATCTGTAATGTTTTGTATTTCTGATTGGAATTTTTTTAAATCATCTTCTGAGATTTGTTTATCTTTCTCAGCTTTTTTAACTATTTCATTTTGCTCACGACGAGCACTGCGCACGGCTATCTTCGCCTCTTCACCATATTTTTTTACATCCTTAATTTGCTCTTTGCGCCTTTCTTCTGTCAATGGAGGGAAGGGAATGCGAATCAAATTTCCATCATTCGATGGTGTCAAGCCCAAGTTCGCGGCCATAATAGCTTTCTCAATATCCATAATCAGATTTTTATCAAAGGGTTGAATTTGCAAAAGTCTCGCCTCTGGAGTACTTATTTGCCCCGCTTGATTGATTGGCGTTGGGGTACCATAATAATTAACTTTTATATTGTCTAAAATAGTCGCGGATGCTCTTCCCGTTCTAACTTTCATAAGTTGATATTTTAAAGAATCAACTGCTTTACTCATGAGTACCTTTAACTTTGGTTCAATATCATTCATCATTTTTACGCTCCTGAGTTTCTATTTATTCTTTAAACTTTTCTAATATTAATTCTTTGTCACAATAGTCCCTATTTTTTCCCCGGCAATAACTTTTTGAATATTTCCTTCAGCAAAAACATTAAAAACAATAATATCTATTTTATTATCCATACAAAGGCTAATCGCTGCCGAATCCATAACTTTGATTTCCTTATTCAAAACATCAATATATGACAATTTATCATATTTAATTGCATCACCATTTTCCATAGGGTCTTTATCGTAAACTCCATCAACCTTTGTCGCTTTTAATAAAATATCCGCATCAATTTCGTTGGCCCTTAATGCTGCCGCTGTGTCTGTCGTAAAGTATGGATTACCAGTTCCTCCTGCAAAAATCACCACCCTCTTTTTCTCCAGGTGGCGCATAGCTCTTCTCCTGATATAGGGCTCAGCGACCTCATGCATTTCTATTGCCGACATAACTCTCGTCTTGACACCAATTCTCTCTAAATTATCTTGCATGGCCAACGAGTTAATAATTGTCGCCAGCATTCCCATATGGTCCGACGTCGTTCTGTCCATACCTTTGGTAGCCCCAGCTACCCCGCGATGAATATTGCCACCACCAATGACAACAGCAACTTCCACTCCTTGTTCATGTAAAGCCTTTATTTCGCGGGAAAATGTTCCAATAATTTCTGGTGAAATGCCATGTCCACTCGCTCCCGATAAGGCTTCGCCTGAAAGCTTTAATAGGATTCTTTTGTATTTCATGCGCAGTGATCCTCTTAAGTACTAAAAAGGGGACCTTTGGTCCCCTTTAAATATTTAGAAAAGGCTTTTTATTGCCCTTTTGTCATTTTAGCAACCTCGTCGGCGAGATTATCTTCTTTTTTCTCAATTCCTGCACCAAGATTAAGCTTGTGAAAACTACTAATGGCAATATCAGTTCCAAGCGTTTTTGCTGTTTCAGCAAGTAATTTTTTAATTGTTAAATCTGAATTCTTCACAAATACTTGCTCTAATAAACAAACATCTTTTGCCAGCTTATTTAGCTTGCCTTCAACAATTTTTGGAATCATCTGTTCAGGTTTACCCTCTTCTTTTAGTTGAGCGGTATAGATTGCTGCTTCCCTATTTTTATAAGCTTCATCGATATCATCGCCGGATAAAAACTTTGGATCAGCAGCAGCAACATGCATGGCTAAGTCTTTTGCCAATTCATTAATACCTGTACCTTCTGCTGTTGTTTTTAAATCCACGAGGACACCAATTTTTCCACCGTGATTATAAGTGCCAAGAACTCCATTAGTCTCAGCTACAACAAACCTTCTAATATCTATTTTTTCACCACATTTTAAGGTTAATTCATTAATCTCTTCAGTTTTTGCTGCTTTCAAAGCTGCTATATCTGCGAGACCATTTGCCAAGATATAATCTGCAATACCTTTTGAAAAACCTTGAAAATCATCACCTTTTGAGACGAAATCGGTTTCACAATTAACCTCAAGTAAAACAGCTTTATTGCCACTACCTGCATTAACAATCACGCCTTCAGCTGCTACGCGAGATTGCTTCTTCTGAGCAGCTGCCAAACCTTTCTTTCTTAGGTAATCTACTGCTGCTTCTAAATCTCCATCACATTCACTAAGAGCTGTTTTACAGTTCATCATTCCCGCGCCAGTTTTTTCTCTTAACGCCTTCACATCCCTTGCACTAATTGCCATATCCGTATCCTCACAATTTTTATTTTCAATTATTATTCTGTCTCTTCTTTTAAATCTATGTCATTTTCAAATTTTGAAAGCATTTCCTTTTCCAAAGAAGTTTCTTTGACATCTTTAGCGCCCGTTTTTGCTTTTGCCATTGAAGTATTATTTCCCTCTAAAACAGAGTTTGCAAAATAATTTGAAAATAATAAAATTGATTTAATAGCATCATCGTTGCCGGGAATCACATAATCAATATTGTCTGGATTACAATTCGTATCGGTGATAGCCACAACAGGAATCCCGAGAGTTTTCGCTTCGGCAATAGCTATTTTTTCACTGTTTGGGTCAACGATAAACAGTGCGCCGGGAAGCTTCCTCATGTCTTTTATGCCACCCAAGTTTTTCTCAAGTTTAGCGACATCTTTTTCCACTTTAGAGCGCTCTTTTTTCGTCAGCAACTCAAAGTCTCCTGTCTCCTTCATCTTTTCTACTTTTCTAAGTTTATCAATTGAAAGATTAATCGTTTTATAATTTGTTAACATGCCTCCTAGCCAACGGTGTGTGACAAAAAAAGCACCACACTCTTTCGCCGCATTTTGCACAGTTTCTGAAGCCTGTCTTTTAGTTGCAACAAACAAAACTGGCTTTCCCTCTGCTGAAATCTTTCTCAAAAAATCAGACGCTTTTTTTGCCAAGGGAATGGTCTTCGCTAGATCGATAATGTAGATGCCATTTCTCTCACCAAAAACATATTTTTTCATTTTTGGATTCCATTTGTGGGTTTGGTGGCCAAAATGCGCACCGGCTTCCAACAGGTCTTTCATTAATAATTCTTTCGACATAAAATCTCCTTTTGATGGTTTGTCTAATCACTTCTTGCTGCCGCATATAGTTGCGACAGACCACCAAGTCAAGTGATTGAAATTTACCGTTAATTCGGCTTATAAAGCATTTTAGATAGCATTTCCTACAAGATGCGACAAGAAACTTTTGAGGTATTTTTAACTACTCTGGACTTGCAAATACTTGCCTTGGCTTGGAGCCCTGAGCTGGGCCTATAACACCCTTTTCTTCCATCATATCGATTAAATTCGCCGCTCGATTATAACCAACCTTCAACCTTCTCTGTAGCATTGACGCGCTGGCGGCGCGGTGCTCCATAGCCATAGTTACCGCCTGATTATACAATTCATCTTCATCTCCACTAGCATCGGAAAACACAGAATTAATATGAGAGCCATAAGCGTAGGGATCGCTGTCAAGTTCTCCACCATTTTCCAGAAAATCCATAACTTTTTCACTAAAATTATTCTGTAACGTCGTCAAATTATCCGTTAGCGCCTCAATCTCTTTTTCATCGACAAATGAAGAGTGAACACGGGAGGTCTCGACACCATACTTGTAGAGCATATCTCCCTTACCTAATAATTTCTCTGCTCCCACCGCATTCAGAATAGTTCTGGAATCAATACTAGTGGTCACCCTAAAGGATACCCTGGTGGGAAAATTAGATTTTATCAAACCTGTAATAACATCCACTGATGGCCTTTGGGTCGCCAAAACTAAATGAATACCAGCAGCTCTGGCCTTACCTGCCAAGCGACAAATATTATTTTCTATTTCTTTACCCGCCTTTGTTAGAATCAAATCGGCAAATTCATCCACGACAATGACGATATAAGGCAATTGATGGCCATATTCATCTCCATCATCGTAATAGTCGTGGATTTTACTGATAAGTTCTGGTCCCGCAGTTTCTAACTTTTCATTGAAACTGGTGATATGACGCACCCCAAACTCTTTAAGAATGGAATAACGCCGCTCCATTTCTTGCACCGCCCACAATAGCGAAATGGCCGCTCTCTTCGGATCCACAACCACCGGCATAACCAGGTGGGGCAAGCTAGCATAAAGAGCGAGTTCTAATTGCTTGGGATCTATCAGAATAAGCTTCATTTGCTGAGGTGATTTTTTAACTAATAATGACACCAACAAAGTATTAATAAAAACAGACTTACCAGCACCTGTCGCCCCCGCCACGAGCATATGTGGCATGGCCGCTAAATCTACAATAAAAGGCGCACCAAAAGCGTCTTTTCCCATAGCAATTGGTAGCTGATTCTTATTCTCTTGAAACTCTCTGGTGTTGAGAACTTCATCTAAATAGATTATTTCCCGTGGATTGCGCGGAACTTCAATGCCTACAGTGGTTCGCCCCTTCATCGGATAAACAATGCGAATAGGCGCCCCATAAAGTGCCAAAGACAAATCTTCCGCACTAGAGGTGACTTTTGAAACTTTTACACCCGCTCCCAACTCAAGTTCGAAAGTATCGACTACGGGGCCCTTTAAAATATCAATAATATTTCCATCGATTTTAAATTCAGCTAATTTATCGTCAATACGATCTACAATTTGTTGAAAATATTTTTCTTCCGGGTTAATATTCTGATTTTCAGTTCTTTTTTTTCCAATACATTTTACGAGTTCGAAATAATTATCATGAGATAACCTCTGCGCAACCTTTGATCTTCTTAAACTTGAAGCGGGAGAGGTAGGCGCTGCTGTTCTCTCAATAGTTTTTTTCTTTCCAAATGACAATAATGCCCTCTGCTCACCATCCCCAGAGGGATTATCGGGAAGGGCGCGCTCTTCAGCTATCGACCCTTTTTCTTCCGCACTGGCCAGGTTATGAACAATAGGCTTATGAAGATTCTCTTTCCTCTTGCTCTTTTTCAATATTCTTAAAAAATGGTATTTTTCCTGCCATCTGGCAAAACTAAAAAGCTCCATAAATTTTGCTTTATAATTCTTTTTCTCGTTATAGGGAAGCGACCTTTGACGAGTCTCTAACTTACTGTTCTTAAATATTGATTCGATCCTACCACCGACATTTTCAATCACTTTTACAAAACTCGCTCTAAAGATTCCAGCAATAAGAAGAATTGTTGAACTACAAGCAATAAAAAATCCACCCCAAAATGAGACATAATGGTTCAATAAAAAGAGAATTCCAGCACCTAAAGAGATAGGAAAAAATACAAATGAAAAAAATAAACTGGCAATAATTAAGGGAATAATATTGATGCAATCAATCTTGTATTCTCTTCTCGAAAAGCTAACAACATACAAGACTGTAAATATTATAAACG
>Ga0316206_1001741_pt1 | contig 17513 bp, 15 predicted proteins | sample 6monthpyrite_MG_FD_204942 | JGI IMG/M metagenome (GOLD analysis project Ga0316206, IMG submission 204942) | Microbial mat bacterial communities from mineral coupon in-situ incubated in ocean water Damariscotta River, Maine, United States -... | ecosystem: Environmental > Aquatic > Marine >... | reverse complement strand
ATAAACATAATGAAGATATTAAAGAGCAGCAGGAGAAAGTAAGTGCTGCTATTGGTAACTTTAAAGAAGATATGGACGAAGAGTTTGACAAGTTTATGGAAAAGAAATTGCACGAAGATATACCATGCGCTCTTAAAAAGTTTTTGTAGATTAAAACTATATGATAGCGCAGGTGTTAGCTAATGTATTTGGAGGAGCCTTCACTGGGTACATTACTAATGTCTTAGCTGTTAAGATGCTTTTTAAAAAGTATCCGATAGTTGGTGGTGGTGTTATCTTAGATAACTATGAAGAGTTCGTAAAAAACATGAGCGCGTTAGTTGAGCGTGACTTAATTAATCATGCTACCTTAGAGCATGAATTTCAAAAAGATGGTTTTAAAACAGCTTTAGAATCTACTGTTAGTCACTTACTAAATAAATCTTTATATAATTTAACTCCTGACATCAAACTAAGTAAAGTGGCTGGGTTTAGCAAAACTTATGAATCATATAAAACTCTTTTAGAAGAGAATGAGCCTAAACTTCTTTCTGAATTACTATCTATTTTTCTTAATCATATCGATTTAGAAGATGTACTATCATCTGCACAAATAGATAAATCATCTAAAAATATTTTCAATCTTTTAGAAGAACTTTTAGGTGATGAAATAGGTGATATTGTTAAAAGTTTTTATGATGAATTTTCTAACAAAAAAATTGATGAACTAATAGAAGCTGAATTAATCGATACAATATCTTCAAATATTGATGAGATTCTTTCACATATGCATGAGCAACTTAGAGAGCATGACGCGCAAATTGACACTTTTATGGATAATCAGTATGTACGTTTTAAAATTGATAAACTTCTTTATAAACTTCAAGATCATCTTAAAAAACGTTCACTATTTGACATAATTGGCGGTAGTAAAGATAAAAATGTTCAACAACTATCAGATGAGATAATTGAAAAATTTATTAGCCTTATTAATTCACAAGAGGCTCAACCACTACTAGTTAGCCTCTCAGAATCTCTTATTGAGATGTTAACTAGTATTGAACATACAATATCACATTATGTAGATGAAGAGATTGAAAAGCAGATATATTTATTTTTGCAAAGCCACCTGCCAACTATAATTGAATTTCTTTTAGATTGGGTACTTAAAAATCGTCATGATATTGAAGAACTCATTGAAACACTCGTTGATGAAACCTTAAGTAAGGGTGGTGTTTTAGGTAGAGTTAAACTCTTGCTAAAAGATATTTTTATTGGAAAGTTTTCTGGTAAATTCTCACTGATTGAACGATTTGAGAGTTTTGCTAACCTGTCTGACAATAAAGAAGAAGCTGTTCAACTTTTACATGAAAAAATAATGTTCACTTTAAAAGAGAACAGCATAGGTGACATAGTCTCAGAGTTACAAAAAAATGGTTTTATAGATGCACAGCTGTTAGCTGATATTATGAAAGAAAATATGAAACAACTATCTTCTTTAATTCGTATTTTTATTTTTGATGAACTTTTTCATATGCCATTAAGTGAACTCACTAGCTTTGATCTTGTCCCAATTTTTTCACAGATTTTACTTAGTGATGGACGAGAAATTTTCAAAGAGAAGTTTTTATATACAAAATCTTTTTCAGATATTGTACGTTTTGTTGTAAAAGAGGAGATAGAGCGTACAAAAAGTTCTAGTGTTTCAGATCTTCTACAAAGTTCAAGCGCACTAGAAACATTTTTTACAAATCAAGTAAATGATCAAAAAGAGACAATGACAAAAATGATGAATGAAAAAGCTAATTCATTTGTTAAAAATAAAAAAGTTTCACAAGTAGTAAATGAAAATTTGACTTCATTTATTTTGAATTTGGCAAATGGTTATTATCAAACTCAAAAGAGTACACATCTTGAAAATTTTGAACAGTTATCTGTGTACGAAATATATAAACAGATAAATAGTTATGAAGATAGTGTTGAAAAAATTACAGAGCTTACACTCTATAGCATTGATGAGAACTTGCACTGTTTATTAGAGGGAAATGTAAGCGAGACGGTTAAAAAAGAGTTACATCGTCTTAGTCCTAAGATGTTGCAAGAAAAAGTTGAAGAGTTTATGGGTGAAGAGTTAGGGCCAATTACGTGGCTTGGAGCTGGGCTTGGTGCAACTGTTGGAGCAACGCTTAGTTCTGTGCAAACTTTTGTTGTAATGGGAAATTATAGTTATATCGCAATTCCACTGATTTATGGAGTAACTGGGATTGTAACAAACTCACTTGCTCTTAAAATGCTATTTAGACCACATAAAGAGGTTAAAATAGCTGGTATGACAATGCCGTTTACCCCTGGGATAGTAGCTAAGAAAAAACCAAAATTTGCAAAAAATATGTCACTATTTGTAGATAAGTCACTTCTTACAAAAGATGGAATGCATAAAAAGTTACTTTCCTTTGAAGATGTTGCAACAACTAAATTACATGAATATATAGCAAAAGATGAGTACGCTTTTTTAGAATCTTTAATTGAAAAATACTCTCATGACTTCTCTTTAACCGCTTCAAAAATGTTAGGAACTCAGAGTACATCGTATATTCAGTTGCATCATGACGATATTTTAAAAACAATTATGAGTGAAATAGATAATTTTAGTATGACAGACTTACCAGCATTTATAAATCAAGAGAAGGTTTTAGATGAGTTAAATAGTGACCTTGATTCTGTAGTTCATGCGTTACAAAAAAACATTCGTCAAAATTTAAATTCGTCAAAAGAGATTTTAGAATTTATGCCATCAATTATACAAGAGGCGACTGGTCTTAAAATATCTTTTGTGGTTAATGAATATAGTGAGTGGCTTTATAACATTTTAAAAGAGCCAAAAGAGTTAAATATGCTTGCTACTTCTTTACTTGGAGATAGTTATGAAAACCTAGGTAACTATACATTTGTTAGTTTTTTAACGTCTGCTTATCAAGTTGGATTAAATAGAGCAATTTCTGGTTTTATAAATACAAAATTAACCGATAAAAAAACTATTGATTTAATTGTAGGTTTTGTTCAAAGAAACTTTTTAAATAAGGACACCATAGCGCAAAGAAAAGTTGGTGAACTATTTGATGGTGCTTTAATTGATATTATTAGCAATAATATCTCTTTGATTTTCTCTCACGCGGCTAGTGCTAGTATGCAGTATTTACAAGATGACAAAGAGAATGTTAAAGAAGAAATTTTAACTCTATTAAAAGAAGAAAGTGGATTTCTAACAAATAGGTTGATGGGATTTACTGGTATATTTTCAGATGTTGAGCGTCTTATTGATATTTTTATAGATGAGCGACTCATAGATTTTTATGAACATAAACAGCAAAGTATGGATGAACAACTACATGTCTATGTTGAAAATTTATCAGATACAACACTTGAGAATCTTGGTATTAAAAATAGCCTTATTAAAGTAGAAAATCTAACACATTTAGCTAAAAATGTTTTAGATAATAGTTATGTGCAACAGAGTGTAAAGCTTTTGTCACATAGTTTTATGGATGAACTTTTAAAACTTCGTATTAAAACTGTTGCTTCAATGCTAAATTTAAATACTTTTGAAAATGTATTGTCTAGATTTTCTAAAGAGATAAATTTAAGTGCTAAATATCTGTGTACATATTATGATAAAGAGCGTGAGAAGCTACAAACAAGTGCTACAGAATTAGCAGTTGATATTTCAACATCTCTTCTTTTAACTCAAAAAGTAAGAGACTTAGTTCGTGGAGTAAAACCACAAATGTTAATGTCTTGGATTGAACAGAGTAAAGAGAAGTTAATAAATTCTGATACATATGAAGTCTATAGTAAAAAAATCATGAATGAACTTCTCCATAAGTTAGGCACTAAAAAAATAGATGAGATTATTGATTTAGATATATTAAGAAATGACATAAGTAGTAGTCTAAAAAAAGTACTTCTAGAAAAATCATTTCAAGAAGATTTTGACGATGCACTAAAACCTATAATAGAGCTAATACTAAAAGATTTAAATAGAGCAACAGATGAAAAAACAAAAGAGTTTTTCATAAAAATTTTATTACAAAGCGCATACGATAGTGTGTTAGAAAATGCAGATTCCTTGATGGAATCAATAGATTTTAAAGATGTAATAGAGAGAGAAATAAATAACATGCATCCATCAGAAATAGAAGAGATGTTTAACTCCTTTGCAAAAATATATTTTGATAAACTTATTTTGTATGGTGGTTATGGCGCACTATTTGGAATCCCAGTTGCCATGATGCACGTATTTTAATACAAATGATAAATATAGAATACATTTTGTAAATAAACTGCTATAATGATAACTATATATATCATTTAGAGGTTCATGTGTATGAAAAATATTGATGTCCTAGTTCAAAATAGTAAAGTTGGTCAACTATTTTTTGAAAATGAGAGTAATATTTACGGCTTTAATTATACTAATGATGCAAGTCCAATCTCCTTGACAATGCCATATAAACCTTCATCATATAAATGGAAAAATAGACTGCACCCTATATTTGATATGAATATGCCAGAAGGTTATCTTTTTGAAATATTTAAAAACTTTTTAAATAAAGAGCATCAAAGAGTCGATGATTTTCTTATTTTTTCATATTTAGCCCCAAATATTCAAAGTAGGCTTACTTTTAAAAGTTGGTTTGAAGAAGAAAAATTTGATAGCATTGATTTAGATGAAATTTTACAAAATGATAGCGAAGAATCTTTCTTAAGTATTTTAAAACATTTTTTACATAGAAGTGCAATCTCTGGAATCCAACCCAAAACCCTTGCTCTATTAAATGATAAAAATTCACTTTCAACAAAAGAGTACATCATAAAAACATGGGGAAGTGAGTACCCAGATTTAGCACTTAATGAATATTTTTGCCTAAAAGCAATTGAGAAAGCTAATGTTCCAATACCAAATATAATGTTGTCAAAAAATAAAAATTTCTTAGTTGTTGAAAGATTTAATTATGACAAGAAAAAAGATGAATTTTTAGGTTTTGAAGAGATTTTAGTTCTTCTTGGTAAAAATAAAGATGAAAAATATGATGGAAGTTATGAGCAAATTGCTAAAATTGTTTATAGTGTAACTACAGATAAAACTACATCGATGAAAAATTTATATAAAACTATCGTAATGAATTACTTATTGAAAAATGGAGATGCTCATCTTAAAAACTTTGGAATTTTGTATGACAATGAGTTTGAAAATGTAGAGTTCGCACCAGCTTATGATGTTGTAAATACAGTTGTATATATGTTTAAAGATAGACCAGCATTAAGTATGTTTGGCAAAAGAGTATGGTCTGATAAAAATACTCTTTTAAAATTCGCTACTTTACATTGTTATATGAGTACTAGAGAAGCCCAAGCCTATTACAGTGAATGCTTAAACGCATTAGAAGAGATAATCTATGATTTAGAAAAGTATATTTCAGAAAATATAGATTTTAAAAAAATAGGACACAGAGTGTTAGATGTCTGGAAGTTTTCTCTAAAAGATTTAAAAGTAAAGGAGTTGCCTAGTGAAATTATACGAAATTGGAACTAAAATCAAGACACTTAGAAAAGAGAAAAAACTGACACAAGAGGAGTTAGCAAAACATGCTAAAATAAGCAGAGTGACTATTGGAAAGTTCGAAAGAGGAGAGATAGCTACTATCTCTTTAAAAACAGTTGACATAATATTAAATGCTTTAGGTTATGAGCTTGACATTACTCTAAAGCAAGGATTTGGTATTCCCACACTAGATGAGATCAAACAATAAATAAGAAATTAATATATTTTATTAAAATTATCTGCTAAAATACACAACAAGTAAAAACTTTAAGAATTAATCAAAGAGAGATTTGTATGAAAGTGTTTATAGCTTCAAGTGGTGATTTAGAACAAGAGAGAAAAGAATTAAAGTTAATGTTATATGATGAGGGCTGTACACCAGTTCTATGGGAAACTATAGACCAGTCCATAACTGAAAATAGTTTTCAAGATAGAATAAACGAAGAGTATCTTAAAACTAGTGATATTGTCATTTTAATTGTTAAATCTCGACTTGGTAAATATACTATGGAAGAGTTTGAAGTTGCATATAAAAATTTAGGTACAAAAATACAAAAAATGTATGTCTATTTTCTAGCAGTCTATATGCATAAAGTTGATGAAAAAGAGCAAGCTAAAATAAACTCATTAAAAAGTTTTCTAAGAAATGAGGGTAAGCTTTATAAAGATATGGAAAATCTTGATAAGCTTAAAATACATTTCTTTGAGCAAAAAAAATATTTTAGTAATGAAGAATCATCTCATGAAAAAAGAGCGATAGTAAAAGGAATGCCAAAGTATACAGATGAAAATATTTATGGTAGAGATGAGGATTTAAAAGAGTTAGAAAAGCTGTTTCAACAAAATTCCCATATTGCTCTGATTAATGGTTTTGGTGGTATTGGAAAAACTACCTTAGCAACTAAATACTATCTTAACTCTCAAAATCTATATGAGCATATGTTTTGGATGGAGTTTAGCAACTCTTTGGAGGAGACCTTTGTAAATTTTTACTCGACTCTATTTGTTGAAAAATCAAACTCATCAGAAGAGGAGATAGTTTTAAAAGTACTCGATGAAATCAATAATAGAGCAGGCAATAATTTACTTGTAATAGATAATGTAAATAGTAATAAGACAGATTTAATAGAGCAGATAAATAACAGTTGTAAAGTCTTAATTACATCAAGAAAATCATTTGATAATATCAAAACTTTGAAGCTTAAGATTTTATCTGTTGAAGCTTCTAAAGAGATATTTAAAAAGCATTATAAAAGAGCTTGTAATGAAGATACATTAGATGAGATTATTAACAAAACTGGTGGACATGCTCTAACTGTAGAACTTTTAGCAAAAGCAGCAAACAAAAATAGAAGAAAAAATTTAGAAGATATTTTAGCTCATATGCTAGAGGTGAATTTTGATTTATCTAAAGTTTTAAATAAAAACTATCCACAGAGTTTAGTCGCAGAGCAGTTAGCTAGAAGATTTGAAGATGATTTAAAAAGTTTAAGTGAAAGCGAAAAATTAATACTACAAAACTTAAGTATTTTAACTCCAAGAGAGTTTAACGAGAAGCAATTTTTAACTTGGATGGATGTTGATGAATATGACAGCTATGAACACTCAATTAATTCTTTAGTAGATATAGGACTAATCACAAGGGTAGGTAACTCAAGCATTACTATGCATCAAGTGATAAGCGAGGTAGTTAAAAAAGTTCTTCTTTTACAATACTCAAGTTGCAAAGCGCTTATTGGAGCAATTTCTAGTGAGATAGCTCATGATTCTTCTAGATCTTTTATAGATTATATGGAGTATAAAAATGATGTTGAAAACATCATTAATCTTGCTGAGTTTAAAGAGTTAAAAGAGAAAAATATTGCAGCTTCTTATGGAAGTTTAGCAACACTCTATTTTAGTATGGGAGATTTTAAAAAAGCTTTAGAGTTCCAAGAGAAAGCTCTGAATTTAAGAGAAGAGATTCTAGGTGATAAGCATCCTAATTTAGCAACTAGTTACAATAACATCTCTATGATTTATCAAGATATGGGAGATCTTAAAAAAGCTTTAGAGTACCAAGAGAAAGCTCTGAATTTAACAAAAGAGATTCTAGGTGATAAGCATCCTGCTTTAGCAACTAGTTACAATAACATCTCTATGATTTATCAAGATATGGGAGATCTTAAAAAAGCTTTAGAGTACCAAGAGAAAGCTCTGAATTTAACAAAAGAGATTCTAGGTGATAAGCATCCTGCTTTAGCAACTAGTTACAATAACATCTCTATGATTTATAAAGCTATGGGAGATCTTAAAAAAGCTTTAGAGTTCCAAAAGAAAGCTCTGAATTTAATAGAAGAGATTCTAGATGATAAGCATCCTAGTTTAGCAACTAGTTACAATAACATCTCTATGATTTATCAAAATATGGGAAATCTTAAAAAAGCTTTAGAGTTCCAAGAGAAAGCTTTAAATATACAAGAAGAGATTCTAAGTGACAAACATCCTAGTTTAGCAACTAGTTACAATAACATCTCTATGATTTATCAAGCTATGGGAGAGCTTAAAAAAGCTTTAGAGTTCCAAGAGAAAGCTCTGAATTTAAGAGAAGAGATTCTAGATGATAAGCATCCTAGTTTAGCAACTAGTTACAATAACATCTCTTTGATTTATCAAAACATGGGAGAACTTAAAAAAGCTTTAGAGTACCAAGAGAAAGATTTAAATTTAACAAAAGAGATTCTAGGTGATAAGCATCCTGCTTTAGCTATCTCTTATGCAAATATTGCACAAATATATCTTGCAGATTTAAATATAGATAGCGCTAAAAAATACATCGATAAATCTGTAAATATTTTTAGTGAGTTATTTCCAGATGGACATCCAAACCTTGATACTGTTCTTGAAGTTCAACAGTTTATATATTCAAAATAGAATTATGGAAATAATATAATCTTGAATTTTAATCGTAAACAACAACCCCATAGTCATCATCTATCCTATAAAATTTTGAGTTTAGCAGGATACAGAGTTCATTTAGTTTTCCAAGTTGAAGAGTTGAATTTTTATTAACCTCTATGGCGTGCTCTTTAAAAAAACGGCGAATGTTTACAAATTTAATATTTTCTACAAACTTATACTCAAAGCGGTTATGCAGTCGCATCATTTTGTAGTTAAAAACGTGTGCATCAACATTTAGTTGAGAACTTGCGTATTGTATTGGAAGGTAGCCAGTTAAGTCTGTGAGGTCTTCTTGAATGTGAGTGAAACGTTCAGGTAGAGTATTTTTTTGAATGAACACATAGCGGTTTAGTTTTATGTGATGGCTCTCTTTCCAGTATGAATATGCTGGGTTACTCAGATTGAGCTTTGTGCGCATCTCTTTCCACAACCAATGCTTATTTAAAATACTGTAAAATTCAGACATTTATAATTTTAATATAATTCAACATAAAACTACCTTGTATCTTTATCCCAAAAAAAGTCAATCCAATCGTTAGCATCATGTAACCAATAGTCTGGGGTAATAATGGCACTTTTTTTGTAAAAAAGAGAGGCTGTCTCTATGTGCAGATGTGCAAATTCATTTTTTAGATGTTTAACAACTTCACTTATTGTATCTCCGCTATCTACAATGTCATCAACGACTATTACACGTTTATGATTAGCTAAATTTGGAGTATTGAAAATTTCAATTGTCTCTAGCTTTTTTTGGTTCTCATAATGAACAGAGTTAATTATGTAGAGATTTCTCTGATTTATCCTTTGAGATAAAAAATGTCCAAATGTCAGTCCGCCACGTGAAATTGCTACTATGGCATCAAAGTTCTCTTTTTCTATATCGTTTGCTATTGTGTGGACATCTGTTACAAAGTTTTCATATGGGTAGTGTGTCATTATTGAATCCAAAATATGATTAGGCTAATTAGTGCTAAAACGATTAAGCCTCTATTTAGAGAACTGTACTCTTTTTTGACTATTTTTACAAGAACGAAGCTTAAAAAGCCAAAGGCAATACCGTTTGTAATAGAAAAAGTTAGTGGAATCATAAGTATCGTAAAAAATGCTGAAACTGCTGTTGCACTATCTTTAAAATTAATGTGCGCAATCTCTTCAAACATCAATATCCCAACCATCACAAGAACAGGGTATATAGCAACTGCTGGAATTGCTTCAAAGATTGGTAACATAAACAGTAGTGGCAGGAAAAATAGCGCCGTTGCTACTGCTGTAAGTCCAGTTCTTCCACCAACTTCAACACCAGCGGCACTCTCAATGAAACTAGTAACTGTTGAAACACCAAGTGACGCGCCAACTACTGAACCAATTGCATCACTCTTTAGTGTGTTGTCTAGTTTTCTATCGTCATTTTTGTAGATATGTACACGTTGAGCGATACCTCCTAATGTTCCAAGGGTATCAAACATATCAGTTAGTAAAAAAGCTATAATGACAGGAACCATAGAAAGAGTAAGTGCAGATAGTATGTCAAGTTCAAATGCAATAGGCTCAATTGAAGAGGGTAGGGCAAACAGTATATTTGGAAGAGTTGCATTTCCAGTTGCAAATGCTAAAACAGTTGTAGTAATAATAGAGATTATAAATGAACTCTTGATTCGCAGTGAATGTAAAATAATCACTAAGACAAGACCAAAGATTCCAAGCATAGTCTCAGGTGAACTTAAATCTCCTAAGTGAACAAGTGTCACTTTATCTGAAGCGATTATCCCAATCTCTTTTAAACCAATAAATGCTAAAAAAGCCCCAATCCCAGCACTAATAGCACGACGCAAACTGTCTGGAATAGCATTTAGTAAAGTACGTCTAAAGCTTGTAAATGATAACAGTACAAATAGCATACCTGAAATAAATACAACTCCTAAAGCAGTCTGCCAAGGTACTTTCATCCCAAGAACTAAACCATATGTAAAGTATGCATTAAGACCCATGCCAACACTTAGTGCAACAGGAGTGTTTGAGTAGATTCCATTTAGAAGAGTAATTAAAAATGTAACAACGATAGTAGCTGTAACAAGAGCGTCATAAGGCATACCGCTTTGACTTAGAATGAGTGCATTTAATGGCACAATGTAGAGCATTGTTAAAAATGTTGTAAAGCCTGCTATAAGTTCTGTTTTAAGGTTAGTGGAGTGCTCTTGGAGTTTGAAGTAAGACGATAACACAGGCTAAGGCCTATGTATCTTTCATTGCAACCATTTTACGGCGCATGTAAGCAATTTTTGATTGAAGTGGTAACTCTTTTGGACATACATCTTCACATCCTAAAAGACTCATACAACCAAATACCCCGTTATCATCTCCTACTAATTCATAGAAGTGATCACTAGTACGTTTATCTCTTGGGTCTAGTTCAAAACGTGCTAGTTTATTTAGTGCAACTGCACCTACAAAATCTTCTCTCATTCTAGCAGTACCACAACCTGCAACACAACATCCACACTCAACACATCTGTCAAGTTCGTAAATCTCATCTGCAAGTTCAGGTTCCATTTTTTCTTCAAGGTAATGAGAATCTGGACAAACCTCTTCGTGAATCCATGTCTCAACAGTCTCACTCATGTTACGCATCCATTTTCCAGTGTTAACTGAAAGATCACCAATTAGTTCAAAAACAGGAAGTGGTGCTAGAGAAATTTCATCTTCAAGCGTTGAAGTTAGAGTTCTACAAGCAAGTCCTGGACGACCATTAATTGTCATTCCACAACTACCACAGATTCCAGCGCGACATACAAAGTCATACTGCAAAGAGTTGTCATACTTTTCACGTATGTCGTTTAGTGCAATGAAAAGTGTCATTCCTGGAGCTTCTGTTACATTGTACGTCTCTACTCTAGGAGTATCATTTTTAATTTGTGGGTCAAATCTTACAATACTTATTTTTAGTGTACGTCCTTGTTCAATTTCACTCATGATAACCTCTCTGTTAAACGCTCATTTTTACCGCGATATTTTGGTGGAAGATTTTGTTGATATTTTAGTAGTGCCTCTTGTATTTCAAATCTATCAGCACCTTTTTGTGTTAACTCTTCTTTTATTTTATCTACAGCATCTTGTCTTTTTTTACTATCATCATGATGAATGGTGTTGTCGTTTCCATAACCTCTAAATCCAGGAGGAAGCTCCATACTCATAATGTCAAGATCTTCATAAGTTACAGTTGGAAGAGTTTGGTTTTCATCTGGCCAAGTTGTAATTGTACGTTTTAACCACTCTTTATCATTTCTTTCAGGGAAATCTTCACGAGCATGAGCACCACGACTCTCAGTTCTAAGCATAGCACCATAAGCAACTGTTAGAGCTACTTTTAGCATCATTTGTGTTCTATAAGCGTTTACAAGTTCTGGGTTTGAAGCTTTTGAACTAGTCTTTAGCTGAATGTTTTTAGAACGAATATGAAGAGCTTCAAGTTCATCAACAGCTTTTTTAAGATCATCTCCATTTCTAAAAATTCCAACCTTCTCCATCATAATAGTTTCCATCTCATCGCGAAGTTCGTAAGCGTTTTCACCACCATTACTTGCGACTAGTGCTTGGATTTTATCCTCTTCTATTTTAATGAATTTATTGATTGTACTACTTGAAACATCTATGTTGCTATCTTCCACATCACAAAAATCTGCAATATGTTCAGCTACAATCATTCCAGAGACTACAGTTTCACTTACAGAGTTTCCACCAAGACGGTTAAAGCCATGCATGTCCCAGCAAGCTGCCTCACCACAAGAATAAAGTCCTTTTAGCGTCTGACTCTCACCAGTTGGTTTAGTTCTAACTCCACCCATAGAGTAGTGTTGAGTAGGGCGAACTGGAATGTACTCCTCAGCTGGATCAATTCCTAGGAAACTTTCACAAATCTCTTTTACTTCACGAAGGTTCTTCTCAATGTGAGCACGTCCTAAGATTGTAATATCTAGCCATAGGTGATCACCATAACGTGACTTTACACCTTTTCCTTTACGAATGTGCTCAGTCATTCTACGTGATACAACATCGCGAGATGCTAACTCTTTTTTCTCTGGTTCATAGTCTGGCATGAAGCGGTAACCATCTACATCTTTAAGTAGCCCACCATCACCTCTACAACCCTCTGTTGTTAAAATTCCAACTGGAACAATTGCAGTTGGGTGAAACTGTACAGCTTCCATATTTCCTAAAGTTGCAACACCAGTTTCAAGTGCAATAGCAGCACCTGTTCCCTCACAAATAATTGCGTTAGTTGAAACTTTATAAATACGTCCATATCCACCAGTTGCAATTGTAGTAGCTTTACTAATATAGGCAGTTAATTCACCAGTTACTAAATCTCTTGCAACAGCTCCATAACAGCGGTCATTTTCATGAATTAATGCGATTGCTTCCACTCTCTCATGAGTCTCTACTTTATCTTCAATAGCTTTATTATCCATTGCATAAAGCATTGTGTGACCAGTTCCATCAGATGTATAGCATGTACGCCATTTTTTTGTTCCACCAAAGTCACGAGCAGTAATTAAGCCATGAGCTTCTTTACTTTCAGTAATAGTTACTTTCTTAGCATTAATAATAGCCTCACGGTCACCTTCTTGAACTCGGCTCCAAGGCACACCCCAACCAGTAAGCTCACGAATAGCTTTTGGTGCAGTATTTACAAACATTCTTACAACATCTTGATCAGCTCCCCAATCGCTTCCCTTTACAGTATCTTCAAAGTGAACATCTTCATTGTCACCTTCACCCTTAAAAGAGTTTGCTAGGCTTGCTTGCATACCACCTTGAGCGGCTGCTGAGTGTGAACGTTTTGGTGGAATTAAAGATAAAACAATTACATCATGTCCTCTCTCTTTTACTCCTGTTGCAGTTCTTAGACCTGCAAGACCTCCACCAATTACTAAAACGTCGGTATAGATTATTTTCATTAATGTGCTCCTGTTTGTACTACGCTAGTTGGTACGTAACGTTCACCAACTTTGTCTGAATGTTCTATACCAATTTTAATATATGCAGCAAGGCTTAAAAGTCCAAGTGTTAAGAAAAATGCAGTTACGTAAATTTTTCCTTTTTTGAGCTTTTTACGGCTCTCTTTTGCATTTTCACCCTCAAACCAACCCCATTTTACAGCTAAACGATATAGTCCGATTGAACCATGCCACTCAACAGCAAGAAGTAATAGAAGATATAGAGGCCACATCCATTCATCAACAACACGGTCAGCTGAAGCGTAAGGTCCAATTTTATCTGGATGAGTCATAATAATGTATAGGTGTACAGAACCCAAGAAGAACATAGTAAAACCTGTAATTACTTGCACTCCCCAAAGGTTAGTATCTTGATGGTTCATCATTTTAGCATGAGCTTTAAATGTTTTATACTGCTTAAATGAGTTTGGAAATTTACGCAAAGCAATTCCTGCGTGAACAATAAATATAATAAATATTAGTCCTGCACCAAATGCAACAATTCCAGGATGAGGCTCTTCAAATATATAAGCACCTTCAAACATTTTTGTAACTGTATACATTGCATCTTTTCCAAGTAAAATTGTAGAGACAAAAAACATATGTCCCCACATAAAAAGTGCTAAAATTAAACCAGTTGCACTTTGAAAAAAATCAAGTTTAGCTGGCATACGGCTTTTCTTAAGTTGGGAACTTAATCCAACACCTTCAAGTACATTGTTAGGATCTTGCATTTATCGCCTTTTTTGGGTAGTTTGCAAATAAATTTGATGGAGATGATACCATTAAAAAGTAACATTTTAGGTTAAAAATGTGTCATTTATCTTAAAAATATAATAATTTTTATTATTAATAATATAGAGTTAATTTAAGATTAACTTCATCTTATTTTACGAGAAGAATTTACTGTTTACGAAGTAAAGCGCCAGAGGCGCTTGTAGAATCTACTTAAAGAAGTCGAACATATCTTGACGTTGAAATTTCATTACAAGGTCAGATGCTGATGCACCTCTTTGATTTCTAACTAATGTGTCAGCTTTTTTATCTAGTAGATATTTAGCCATTGCAGCACGATCATCCATGATAGCTTCCATTAACGGTGTCCAGCCAACACCATCGGTAATATTTATATTGATTCCTTTTTCTACAAGGTATTCAACTAAATCCATTTTATCATGACGAATTGCCATATGTAATAGGGACCATCCATAGTAATTTTGCATGTTAATGTCAATTCCACTCTCTATTAGTTTATGAACAGTATCACTTTTACCTTTATATAAAAAGTGATCAACTAAATCAAAAACTTCGACTTCCTCAGCAAAACCTGCATCTTTTATCTCATTTTTTTCAGCTTCATCTAGAGCCTCTAGTTTCGATATTGCATCATCTAATGTCATTATTTATCCTAAGTAGTTATTTTATAGCCATTGTAGATGAAAGTATATAAAAGAAGTATAAAAATCGTAGAATTTCGAGGACAATGCCTCGAATGTTATATTTGTGTTAATTTAACATTAACTGCACATGGCCCTTTTTGACCATCGCTTAATTCAAACAGTACTTTGTCACCTTTATCTATTTTTTCACCCTCAACTTGCGTAGCGTGAACAAATAAATCATCTCCAGGCTCTTGTGGAACAATGAACCCGTACCCTTTTTCTGTGTTATAAAATTTAACAGTACCTTGTTGTTGCATGTTTACCTCGTACATATTGGTTTTCAGTCAATATTATAACACGTATTATAATCAAATTATGTAATAAAAGTCGATTTAATTAAAAAAAAGTCAAATTTCTTATGTATTAATAATTAAATATTATTATTAACTCATCTTCGGTGCCTTTAATACTTGCATTTAGCTTTTTAGAAAGTTTTTGTAAAAAAGTTACATTAAATGGTAAATTATTATAATTTTTTAGGTTATCCACTATATTTTTATCCATTTTAAAAATAATTTTTTCATTTTTTGCAAAAATTTTTACAAAACGCTCACTTTTTGAACTATTAATATTAGAAAAAATCTCTTTAAAATTTAACAAAATAGCTATAAGCATTATTTGCAATTCATTACTAATATACTGTTTATCTAATTTTTTAAGTATGATTGAAAAGTCAAGACCTAGTATACGAATCTGCTCATTAAAAATATTTTTTATATTTGTTTCAATAAGTTGTGAACTTAATGTATTGGTATGTAACTCTTTTATAAGAAGTACTAGTCTATTTAATTCACTAATTTGAGACATGCCATGTTTTGTTGAGCTTTTTAAATATTTAGAATCAAGTTCACCAGCTTGATAGGCATCTTCTAAATCTTGAATGTTAGCATTAAGTGAGCTAAGTGGTTGTGCAAATTGATGTGACATTGTTGACATAAGTTTACCAGTTATTGCAAATGGTATAAGTTCTAAAATTATTTTTTCTAACTCTTCAACTTTAGTCATAAGGTTTCTGCTTCTATAAATGTAATTTGATTTTCTTTTAAGTAATTTTTGAATTTATTAAACCACTTAGTTGTTAACTCTTTATCATTTGAGATTAACGAAATTGTAACTTCTGCTATTGTTACATTTACAGCTGGAAGTGAAGATATTTCGATAGTTGTTGGTACTTCTAACATTAAATCAATTAGAGTATTTTCAGAGCACTCTGCACTTAGCGTACGACGGTACTTTGTCTGCTCTTTTGGAATAAACTCATTTAATGCCTCTTCTATCATTGGATGAGCCATTTGAGGAAAGCCTGGAACAAAAAAGTATCTCTCATCAAGATAAAAGCCTGACATATTATTTATTGGATTTTTAAGAAGTTTAGATTCAGTTGGTAGGTAAGCCATTTGCAGTCTATGATCTTTTACGTCACCAAAACGTTGTTTTATGTCATCCATAAATTTTGAGTGGTATTGCATTTTAGAATCTCTAAACACTTCTGCTGAAATTTTACGAGTTATGTCATCTGGTGTACTACCAATTCCGCCAAAACTAAAAAGAATAGCATCTTTGTCATTTTTAGCTTGTAAAAAACTTTGTTTAATTAAAAGTGGATTATCTTTGATTATAGAAAGAGAGTGTATTTCGTGGTTATATTTTTTTAAAGAGTTGCGCACAAATTCAAAGTGCGCATCTTCTCGTCTACCATTTAAGATTTCTGTGCCAATTATGACAATGTAGAATCTTAAGCTTTTAGATTTTGCTAAGGACAAACTCATTCATTTCAGTTACAATCTCTTCGATTGTTCCCTCACCGCTAATTTGCTTTAGTAAGTTTTTAGCTAAGTAAAAATCTTGAATATCTTTTAATGGGTCAGTATATACACTCATACGGTTATTGAAAACTTCAACATTATCATCCGCCCCACGTGCACGACCTAGAACTCTGTCTTTTGCTGTATCTTCACTAACTACAACTTCAATAACAGATGTAAGTTCGATGTTTGTCTCTTTTTTAAGTAGTTCATCAAAAGATGTCATTTGATCAACGCTTCTTGGAAAACCATCAATAACTACTACATCTTTATCGCTATTATTTAAAGCACTTACAATTGTGTCAAGAACAATATTTAGTGGACAAAGGTTACCTTTGCTTACATATCCGTCAATAGTAATTCCTAGTTTAGAACCACTAGATGCTTCTGCACGTAGTAGCTCACCAGTTGAAAAGTGTACGATTGTGTCACTATTTTTTTCAGCAATTAACTCTGCATCTGTTGTTTTACCAGAACCTGGTGCTCCAATAATTAAAAAAAGTTTTTTCATACTCTAGTTTTCCTTACTTTTGTTTGTTTCACGTAATTTGATGTGCAGTTCACGCAACTGCTCAAGTGCTACTGTGTTTGGTGCTTCTGTTAGAAGACATTGTGCTTTTTGTGTTTTAGGAAATGCAATAACGTCACGGATACTATCTTTTTTTGTAAGAAGCATAATTAAACGGTCAAATCCTAAAGCAAAACCACCGTGTGGAGGCGCACCAAATTTAAGAGCTTCAAGTAAGAAACC
>Ga0316206_1001739_pt1 | contig 17549 bp, 25 predicted proteins | sample 6monthpyrite_MG_FD_204942 | JGI IMG/M metagenome (GOLD analysis project Ga0316206, IMG submission 204942) | Microbial mat bacterial communities from mineral coupon in-situ incubated in ocean water Damariscotta River, Maine, United States -... | ecosystem: Environmental > Aquatic > Marine >... | reverse complement strand
ATGAAAGCCGAACAAATATATTTACTCGACCAAGACAAGGTTAGAGAGGCTATTGATAAAATACTGGTGTTAGAAACTGGTAATAAATATATGGTTTCTATATCGGATGCAAGCAGTAAGACAACTAAACAAAACAATTACCAAAGGCGATTATGCAGGGATGTTGCTAATTCTGGTATAGGCGGAAGGCATGAAGAAACAGCCGACGCAGTGCATAGGTTTTGCAAGTATAAGTTTGCACTACCTGTTATTTTAGAAAAAGACGAAAATTTTGCATGGTTATATGAGAGCGTAAAAAAAGAGCTTTTTAATGATGAGGATAAAATGATCTGGTTTGTTGATAGCCAAGTTAGCACAATGGATTTTTCGGTATCAGAAGGCGCTCAATACATAACAGATATGATTAACTACTACGCTCCGAGAGGGGCTAAATTAACAGACCCTGCTGATTATGGGCTTAAATAATGCTTAAGCCTGCCAAGCGAAAGAAGTGCAAAACCTGTGGCGACCTATTCACCCCCTTCACCACACTAGCCCGCACATGCTCTATTGACTGCGCTATAGAAGATGGTGGCGAGGCCAAAAAGCAAGCCGTTAAGACTGAGAAGAAAGCCAACCGCAAGGCTAAGAAAGAATTTTACGATAATGACAGCAAGACGGTTAAAAAGAAATTAACTACAATCTGCCATAAGTACATTCGCACTCGAGATAAGGATGAGCCATGTATCAGTTGTGGGCGTTATGACCATGAAATAACCGAGCCATTAACGGGTGGCAAATGGGATGCGGGCCACTGGAAAACGAAAGCTGCGTTCCCTGAACAGCGTTATAACGAATACATGATACATAAGCAGTGCAAGTCATGTAATGGCGGTAACGCGGCCTACACGCGCAAAGAACATACGGTATCTGAACAATTTAGAATCAACCTAATAGAAAAACTAGATTTGCGTCATGTTGAATGGCTAGAAACTACGCACGAAGCACAGCATCTAATTATTGATGACCTCAAAGAAATCACCCTCTACTATAAAGCCAAACTCAAAGCCCTATAGTAGAGGTTAATATTATCCCTGTTTAGACGACCTAAAGATATTAGGCGGTGCTACAGGGATAAGCTTAGCAATGACCGTCATCAAAAGGGTTAAGCCATCTTTCACAAATATATTCAGCCCACCTCAAAGTACGTCCTTTGCTTGATCGCCTGTGCTTTTTTAACTGACCTGTTAAGAGTAAATCAAACTGCCAGTTTCGGATATTTAAACCACCTAGCAATGGCGTAGCTAATTGGCTCAAAACAACATCTAAAAGCCATCCAACCACCACCCAAGGCGAGACAATAACCTTTATTGAATTAGGCAATATTTCCCATTTAGCTTTTAGTGCCATGATTGCGATATAGAATATATAAGTCACGCCAAAGACTAAATACGTTAGAGCTAAATAAATTAATATTTCCATTTATTTATCCACCTGTTGAGGCTCTACTTGTCGTCTTATAGTTGTCATTATCTGCTCAACTTCTTTAAACGGCCTTTCGCCTAAAACATCAAAAATATATTGCAGCTTGTTAGCATCAAGCTTAAGTACATATTCTTTTTCTTGTGGATTATCTGACATTTTATTTTATCCTAGTTATTTAAACGATTGTCAATACGCCTGAGTTTGACCATACATCGCCTGCAACTAAGCCCGCTGATGAAGTTGGTACGTTTGATATATTGATACCTGTTGCTGTTGTTTTAAGCTGCTGAGTCCCATCATAATATAGCTTAACATTTGGCGTAACTCCTCCAAAAGTAGCGCAGGTTTTTGAAGCCCCTGCCGAGTTATATGTGGAAAAATCAATTAGACCAGAATTTACTCTTTCAACAAACCTAAAATCTCCTGCGTAATTATCTATATTTCCATTTACACCGTCATTAATTATCAGTAAATCTTCTCCGCTTCCAATAAATAAGCCATCAGCCAAGGTTCTGGCTGATAGAACCCCATCGTAATAGAGTCTTACATTAGGAGTAGCTCCGCCTACTAAAATACCTACTTTGTTTACACTTAACGAATCATCTGTACTCAGCTGTATATTTTCGCTTGGTGACTGATTACGGATAACCAAAGCGCCTGTGAAGTTGTCCATGTACGAAGCAGTGCCGCTATGACCTATTTCTAAGTCACTGCTATTACCTGCGTAGAAATACTGATTATCACGGACTCTAACACCCTCGCTTATTGTTTCTAAAACTCGTACGCCGTCGTAGTACAACCTTACATACGGGGCAGCTCCTCCTACTATAATGCCATTTTTTAGAGCGCCTACTGAATCGTAGCTTCTGAGCCTCATTTCCCCTGAATTTACTGCTTCATCTATATACAAACTCCCTGTTACATTGGCTATTTGTGAATAGCCGCCAGTGGCATAATGTCTAAGACGAAAATCATTTCCAGATCCCGCATATATATATACGTTGTCGTCAATACCTGCACCATCACCAATATCTAAAAGCGTTACATCGTAGGTATAGGCCGTATCAGCACCATTAACGACCTTAATATCATAATCACCATTGGCCGCTTTAAAGAAGTAGCGACCATCTGTATCATAATTCGCGCTCGATACCGTGAAGGGGTTGCTCCATGCTGTGGTTTCATCATCTTGATAGATACTAGCCAGCGTTCCAGTATTGGCTAGATAGACCGTCACAGTAGCAGTGCTTATGCCGTTGCCTGATTCGTCTTGGATTATGTCGTTGTATTTTTGCATGATAAGCCTATTGTATTACGTTAATTTCAGATTATACTTACAAATAAGTTGCTAAATTAAGTCTATAGTTATTAAAAAAGGAGATAATAACAATGAAATACTTAATTATAATAATGATGTTAATACCAAGCATAACCAGCGCTAGATCGATTACCGATACTTACCATATTAATGGCGCGGAATTTTCGCTTAATGGCCTTACTCCAACTGTCTACTATAAGCATAAAATAACCTCTAAATTATCCGAGTCGTTAAAAATTAAGGCTTATTACAATCGCCCTATGCACATTAAACAAAAAGTATCCTATGCAATGGACAGTGTTAAGTATGATAAAAGCGTTTCTATCTCTGCTTCAACCCGCGCCAGCATACAAGGCACTATCTATGTGGATAAGATCGATATTAATTATCATATCCGGTTTTAATAAACACCGTATAGCCTGAATTCTCCAGAGGCTATATTGCCTGATGAGAAATATATCTGTATTCCGTCAACTGCACTAACGTCCTGTAAAGATCTAAATTGCTCAAACTGTTTATAGTATCCCAACCCAGTGTCGTAATAAGTGGCAAACCCGCCTATTATACTTGTGTAGGTGCTAGAGCTTGAGGGGTCTGCTATTGGTAATTTTGCACACACCCCCCCATAGCTGGTACTGGTGCTTACTGTATCTGCTGTTAGGCTTATATTGTGCCTATCTTGCACTAGATTGTTTATCCTATATTGCACGGATGTTATCCATGTAGCGCCTGCGTCCTTAGAGAATCTTAATCTAAATTCTGACGCTACAGAAGGTACGGCGTGTATTATTTCTAACTCATACCTTTTAAAAGATGAATCTATCCCTGTGGTGAATTCAATCGTAGCCGATGCACTAGCGGTCTGCCTTTCGATTAATTCTCGATACCCTATATCACTAGATGTTAATGCCGCTGCCTGTATTTTTGGCGCACCACTAGCGCCCTCTGTAATTGCTATTGGATTGTCTCGCCATTTAGTGGCAAGTGTTGTGGTAATGGGTGACTCGGGGTCTATTTCACTGTCGGCGATTACGCTATAAGCTGTGATGACTATACCCTCCCATGATTTTCGTGGAAATCATGTCTAATTTCTGCTTGTTTTCTTACACAACAAGCCTCAAAAAAATCAACAAACAAGCCAAGAAATACCGTTTTTTTCTTATCCTGCAATCGCACCCTCCATTTATTATATTGCTTGTCCCAACATACACCCATAATACCTGATGTGTTGTGAGAATGGATTTTCTGGTTTTTTAAATTCTCGCTATGAGATACTTTCCGTATATTAACCCATCTATTATCATCTCGGATGTGATTTATGTGGTCTACCTGCTCTTTAGGCCATCGACCATCCATATACAAACAAGCGAGTCTATGGGCAGAATATTTTTTAGAATCAACACAAATATAAGTATATCCGTGACTGTTTTTATTATTTATAACACTTTCTGTTGTTGATCTATTACTTAAACTAATTAGCCTAATAAATTCCCCGCTATCTGGGTCATAGGACAATAATTCTTTCAATCTTTCTTGTGTTAATTCAGTCATTTATTTATCCAGCTAGTTAGTTTTCTTGTGGTAGGTCTACCGCAAATAATGTGTATTTCTTCCGGTTGGCAATCTTCAACCTCTACGCCTCCGACTATAGGTTTAGATAAGCCCTTGTAATGCTCACAAACAAAGCAAGCGCCTACAATCCGAAACTGAAAGCCCACATCAGGGCAGGGGATTAGCATATTATCTGGTAATTCCATTATATTATTTTATACCCTTCTGACCCATCAGCGAATAATCCTGTACTTAAACAAACAAAACTATAACTGCCTTTTTCTGATTCTGTGGCACTGGAATAATTGGCCGTTCCATCAGGCGCAATAAACGCATAACGACCTGAAAAAGAACTGGTTAAGCATTTAATTTTAATCTCGTGGCCCGCCTCGTTACCCTCGTTTATTTCTATCACTTGGAATTTTCTAGCTTCATTCGCGCCTGTGAAGTCTTGAAACTGCCAGCTATCCAACTCAACACGACCAGCCATTTCTAGTTTACCATGATCTTTGTTATCAATCATAAAAGTGACGGTTTCGGGGGTGTCTGAAAATCTAGCCAATAAACGCCCCGCTAATTGAGCCGCATTTGCGCCCGCATCAAACCACCGGCTTTTAACTGTCTTTATCGAGTTGCCATCGTATCTATCAGAACCAGACCGGCTAATATCTGTTGAAATTTGAATAGCGGAAAAATTATCCTCTTTGTCGTCGTCGCTAAAATCTGATTTATCATAATAAACCCTGATCTCTGTATATCGGTCTTTTGATTTACGGTCTATCTTTAAGCTGCCTTGTATAATGCTATTACTTTCAGACAGTGTGTTGATCGTTGCCCCGCTTGGCTCTGGCGATAATGCTTTAATATCTACCGTTTGAGTGGTTTCATTCCACCAAATATCAAACATAAAGACTTCTGATAATTCCGCTATGACTTTCTCTATGCTCTCGGGCTTCATTAAAACGCCTTTAACATTAGCAGCCGATAACCATAGGTCTTTTTCTGTTGTCCAATCCGCTGTAGGGATGTAGGCACTAGGTAAACCCGCGCCCGTTACTAATAGCTCATCAAGTACGTCAATGACATTATCCGTGCCATCCCATGCCGCGCATATTTGAACCGTATCACCGGCTTTGTGTTCTTTGTCCTCTGTACCCCATTGCGCCCTTGTTAGTGTTAAAACATCGGCAGAGCGGGTAAACGTCATCGCCTCTTTGCCTATGGATAGTGTGCCGCTTGCTGGATATTCACTATTTCCTATGCCGGTAGGGGTTAGCGTGGCTGATGTAGCGCCCGCTGCAATATTCGCCAATAATGAGCCGGTTGATACCGATGGATATTGTGATTTTCTATCGTAAGTTCTTACTAAAACATCTTTAGCCGTTATTTCTACAGCACCATTGTTTACGCCTTTTATATCAACTATGTCATATTCTTGTATTTCAAAATCATTAAAGGAAAATGTATCACCGATATAGCCATAATAGACCTTTAATGTGCGGCCTTCGTAATAAGGATTACGGACTAGAAACTTACCCCAGAACGTGCCTCTATCTAATGCCGTATAAGTCCTTTCTGATATATAAGGGTCTATGTCTCTATCGTGGTGGGGAAAGTCGCTTAATTTAACCCTCAATACCGCGCGTTTACCTAAACCTGTGCCGCCCGTTGTCGATGTACCCGCCTTCATTACTTTGCCATCGATAACCGGAAACATTGCCTCGCCTTTTGGCATGGATGATCTAGGCTGGCAGAACTTATATTCCTTTGTGGTTTTGTCGTAGTTGGCTGTATCGTTGCAGGTAGCGCGAGTATTAAAACACTTGTTATCCCCCGTTTCTGTTGCCGTACACGCGCCTACACCAGCCGTTAAGCTACAATAATCCATTACCATTCCGATAATAGTAAAAGGCTCTCTACCTATCTTTACCTTTTCCGTATCGTAGCTCATGGCGTGCCTTCAAACTCTAATGAAATATTCATGTATAGGGTAGAGCTATAGGACGGGGATTTAGCTTTAGCGCCATCTTTCGCCCATCCCAATACAACCTCATCAGAATGCGTATTAACATCCCATGCTAAAACAAAAGGCTTCGGAGATTGGAAGTGATTTATAAACGGTATCCATTCAGAACGCACCCATGCAGGGTCTAAGGTTGATAGCTTAAAACTACCTATAACACCCTGACTTAACTGAGATCCGCCAATAAAAGCACCATTCTCAGAACGCGCGGTTTTCATCATTATATTAGGCACTAATGACGGTGGGGAAAATCCCACCTCCATACTTTTAGGAAACTCTAGCACCTCGCCAATTTGAACACCCCCGATAACGGGAATAGTCGTGGCGCAATTGACCAATATACGCCAATCCGCTGCCGTAATATCAGCCCATGAGATTAGAAGGGTATCATTATCACTAGGGGATACCGCGCTCTCTGCATCCTGCCATGTTGAACCGCCATTAGTTGAGTATTGAGGCTTAACGCTTGCCGCGTGGTCTGCTAAATCATGCCCCCAAACAGCCATATAATTCGCTACTTGAGTAGAACCAAAAGAAGCCCTTAACCAGCTATCGCCTGTGGCTGTCGGTTTCCACCAATCAAAGCCGAACCAGTCATAAGCGTTTTCTTTAGCGAATCCTGTGGCCTCTGTTGAGGCTGTCACGGTAGCGCCTGCATTTGTAAATAGGTTCTTATATCCTATTCGACCATTGCCCGCTGATGCTGTGCTTACAATAATTGCCATTAGCTAAAAACCACCTCTTTGATATTACCCATGTCTTGTTTTGTTTCTATAAGAACCTCTAATAATTCCCTAGCGGCCTCTGTATGTGCGCCCATTCCCTGAATAACGATTCTCGCAGTTTGACCCGTAGATACCGCCTCTGATCCTGATGAATCAGAAGGGATAAGAAAATCGTCTGGCTGTAAGCTAGGAGTAGATCCACCGCCACCGCCACCGCCGCCCACACTTACGCCACCACCACCACCACCGAAACTCTGGCTTTTTATCTTTTGAACCTGAACCATACCGGCAACACCCTGAGCAACTGCCATACCTATATTCCAAGGATACGGTAGCATAGTCATTGTTTTGGTCACGGCTTGGTAGGTGTTTATTAAAGCCGATGATATAGCGGCTACTTTCCCGATCTTGAATAGCCGCTTACTTTTTGCGTTCATAAGCGTTGCTAAGTTACCCATCATCCCGCCAATAATGCCTATTTTTGCGGCTTTCTCTTTTTTAGCTAACGCTATTCTCGCGTTTGTTGCTTTTTCAACTTCTAATGTCTTTAAAGCCTCTCCTAGCTTCATTAGATTAGCATCATTATTCATAGATTCTATCCCTATTTGGGTAGTCATCTCGCCTGTTTTAATTTTTGACTCTGCAACAGCTATTCCAGCCTCTTCTGATGCTACTTTTACGTCCTCAAATGCCTCAATAATCCCATTAGACGGCGGCTTCTCCATCATCATGTTATGCATTTTTGTTTTAGCGTCATTAAATTGTTGAGTTACACCTTCGCTGATAGCCCCCATTTCCTCAATAGGGCCGCTTAGGTCAATGCCGGGCAATACACTTGCTAACTTCATTGCACCGCCAATAACCGTATCGATACTTGCAATTGAAGCCGCTGCAAATCCTATAACAGCTACCTTTACGCCTTGCCACACCACCCTAAGACCATTAATGACATCTGAAACCATCGCCACGCCATTGATAACAGAAGTAAACGCATTACTTGCAATCTTACCAAATCCGCCAGACTCTTTAGCCATATTAGTAAACATTACGGCTGCTTTTTCAAGATAAGGAGATAATTCAACCGCTACAGACTGAGCAGCGCCCTTTATAACGCCTGATGCCCTTGTCATCGCATCATTTGCAGCTTCAATTTTCGCTGCATCTATACGAGTTATAGATAATCCTAATAGTTTAGCCTCTTCTGAGGCCTCAGATAATCCCTTCTTTCCCATTGCCAATGTATTTATTAGAGCAGTACCTTTGCCCCCAAAAATATCATAGGCCGCGCCTAGCTTTGTGGTGTTGTTTTCAACTTTATTAATAGCTTCTGCGACAGTTTCAAACTGTTGTTCTGGTGACATCTTAGCAAGTGATTCTACGCTTAATCCTAACCCCTCGTAAGCGTCCTTTGATACCTTCATCCCATTGTTGGCATCTCTGATAGTTCTCACCATATTCTGCAATGATTTATCAAAAGTCCCGTTTGCCACTCCAGAAAGATCGGCTGCGTGTCTTAGTCCTGCGAGTCCTTCTGTGGTAATGCCTAGTTTATCGGCTGTTTTTGCCAGCGCATCAGCACTAGATAAGGACTGCTTTATTAAATACCCAAAACCAGCCACGCCAGCAAGACCAACTACAGCCCCCTTTGTTGACATAACGGCTTTAGATACTTTATTAAATGACTTTCTAGCGTTTCTCTTGTATTTATTTACAATCGATGTTGCTTTTTTAAAATCAGAATTAAGGCGTGATGTGTTCGCGTTTAAATCTATAGTTAAACTACCAGCTTTAGCCGCCATCTTTATTCGCCTTTATATATGCCATCCAGTAATTAAACTCATGCTGTGACATTTCTGTTAGAATTTCATTCGCTGTTTTGCCTAATTTTTCAGCCAAGTAGAAAACAGAAAATACTTGACCTTCTTTTAGTTTCCCTCGTAATCCACCGTTTCACCGCGCATTTCAAGCATTACTCGCGTCAATAGGTCAGAATCACATGATTTAGTTAGTTTTAACTTATCAGATACAGTAAATACCTTTTTACCGTCAGCATCAAGGCACTTCCTAATCAGGAAATAAGCAATAAAAGCCCCATCTTGGCCATTCGCTTTTTTCTGTATCCAGTCATTATCATCTAGTGTGAACGGCTTAAAATAAATATCTTTGTTCCATTCTTCAACATTTATAGATTTTAAGTCACCATTTACAACAATCTCATCAATAAAAGACATTTAAACCCCTTATACAACTGTTGATTCAGTCAGTGCGCCATTACCTTCAAACGAAAACGAAGCCTCAACCATTCCATCAATAGCTGAGCTATTTTCAATGCTTGTCACTATTGCTGACCCTGACCAATAGGTGTCTCCGCTTGTAGCGCCTTCTGGATACAGATTTGCCGTAACTTCTGCGCCAATAGTTAGGGCTGTTTGTGCTGCGTCTGTCTCATCCCAGAAACACTCGACCGATGCAGACCATGAATTCATGCCTGCCTTCTTTGTTGCCCATGTATCACCGATTGTACTGTCATCAATGGTATTTGCTGACTGTGATAAACTCCAGCTTTTTAGCTCGGCAACTAAATCATCAGTGCCTATTTTTACAGTGCCTTCACTACCTTTATGATTTGCCATCTTGTTTAGCCTCCAAAGCTACGGTTTTAGATTTTTTTGCGGGTTTAGTGGTGGATTTACACTCAGTCCACCCGCGATTTATCATCGTATCAATGCATCCTTTGGATACATCGACTATATTATTTGTTTTCGTATTTATCATCTTCATTATTTATACCCTAAATGTTATTTCAAAAGATAAAGAGCTTTCATATATTTCTAAATCAGGCTCATAGTCTTGATCAATGTTGATTAACATGGAGTCCATAATAATGATGCCCGATTCAGTACCCTGCCATCGTTGTAGACATAGCCTTATCTGATCCGCTACTGAGTAACAACTATCGGCAGATTTAGAGAATGATGCTATATCAAATACAGCCGTCATTATATCAGAGTCATTCGATAACAAATTGACCGGCTTGCTTGATACTCTTCGATACGCAACACAAGGATAAGTCGGTTTCTGTGGCAAGTGCATAGGGTAAATACGATTTCCAACCAATGCAGACAGGCCAGCAAACCCTGACATCTTAGAATAAATAGCATCTTCAATCATTTAGATAGCTCTTTCTCTATTAAAACCCTTAATCTCTTACCGGCTGATATAATCGCTTCTTTATATTTAGACTCGAAAGCGGGCTTCATAAATGGCCTTGCTTTAATTCCGGGATGGTCAGTTTCTGTGAGGACACGACCACCAATAGATATTCCTTTGCCCTTTCTGGGTAATATCTTATGCGCCCTTGCTCCACCTTCAATAATATGCGCGTACCAACCGTCATTCTTAGACTTTTTACCACGATCTACAAATATTCTTACGCTTGCTCGATTGCCTTTTAGTCTTTTGTGCTTAATAGCCTTTCTTAATGTGCCTGTTCTTCTTGGGGCGTTCTTTTTTGCCTGTTTTTTAATAACAATAGCACCGGCAGATAAGGAGGTCTTTAAAATCCGCTTCTCTACCTTGTCTGCAAAGTTATTAAGATAAAAATTGAGGTCGTCGAATCCTATTAACTTAGTATCACTGGACATACTCGACCCCCATTAATGTCATGGCGTGATTTCGCTCTTTATGATTGATGACCGTCTGTATATCAAACGTTCTGCCATCATAAATAATACGCATTTTAGTGGTGATACCAATCATATATCGAGTATTAAACTTCACTGTATTCTGTGCATTAACGGTCTGTGCTGAGAAGTATTCTCTTCCGCTAACAGGTAGCACTTCCGCTCTAACCGTTTTATATGTACTCCATGACTCGGTAATAGCACCGGAGCTAGTTCGTGTCTCTGTAAGCTCCTCTATTCGTATCTTGCGCCTCATTTGTCCTGATCGAACAATCATAACCATACCACATAGGGCGACAATAATGCTTCAACAGCAAATGTTTGTTCTTTAATAGATACACCTGCAATAGTGTTCTCTCTGTTCTCGTACATATCGCCAATCATCAACAATAGAGCGTGTCTAATTTGATTGGGTATTAACGATTTATTCGTGTATCCAGCCACATAAACAATTGTAACAGCATTTATAATGCATCTAGTGCTAGGCCAGCTATAACCATAAGCCGGTACTATTCTAGGGGGGGTTGATGCTGTATCAACTGTATATTCAGATGAATTAACAACCTGAGTATCGCCAGCCGTATCAATATAAGATATAGACGTTACAGACTGTAAAACAGGCCTCTCTAATTCAAAACATGGGGCAAATGCGTCATATTTTGCGGTTATTGTCTGCGTTAATAATGCGCGTCTTGTGTGATTTTCTACATAATTAACAGCCGTTTCAATCATAATATCTATCAATTCATCATCATCATTGAAATCATTGTCAATAATCAGATGATCTTTAACTTCATCAATTGATAATGGTTTGATAGTTGCGGCTGTTGTTATGTTAAACGACATTATTTACCTTTTTTATTCATTGCTGCGTTTTCTTTTTTGCTGCTTTTTACAGCAACAGCAAAACCAGCCTTAATCAAATTCTTTGCCTCTGTATCAGGCCTTTCTATTTCTTCATTTACTTCACATGACCACTCGCCAGCAAAGCTTACTAACATTTTAATCTTCATAAATACTCCCTTAAGAGAAGGGCGACTAATGCCGCCCTAATCAATTTAAGCCGCTGCCATCTTCAAAGATTTAACCGCTGCTGTATCTAACAAGTCTGCATCAGAACGCATAAACGCTAAGAAGCCTACCTGATGGAAATCAGCATAACGCTCAACTAATCGAACCATCTGGAAGCCTTGAACCATTCGAATCTGATATTTATCCATATCACCATAAGCCGCTGTTAGAGCGTTAATAGCGAATGAAGCAATACCCTGATCAATGAAATATTGATCTCCATCGATAGTACCCGCTGCACCAGAAACGTAGTCAGGCATCCATAATGGTCGATTCTGAGAGTCTTTCAGCTTCTTAATTGCCAAGAATGTAGAATCATTAAACGCCCATTTAGCGCCCGCACGATAAGCAGGATCAACAGAGTGTTTAAGATCAAGCAATTCATCATAAGTAACCGCTGATGCGCTTGCTGCTGTTTTGCCAACTGTTGCGCCTGTCATTAATCCGTTAGGCTGAGCTGTACCCGTACCCGTTGCATAATGCGTAGATGTAATACGACCTAGACGCTCACCAAACTTGCCTGCAATATACTGTTCTAAATTAACAGCGTTATCCTGAATAAGCTCATTAGATACGCGGATAATTTTAGACGTGTATTTATAAGCGCCTAAAGTGATTTGACCAAACGTCAAGTCTTGCTCTGAGTCTTGCGTATTTTCAGCTAACAGCGCACCAGAATTGCTCGTGTCGTCATTAGTGATAAATGGCAAATCATTGCCCGATGAGGTGGTCAATACATTGGCATTGTTCATGATACCGCCATAAGCCGCCATAGAATCAACAATCATTGACTCAAACGCTTCTGGAACTGTGTAACCGCCCGCAGTTGTTGTAGTGGATTGCGCTCGCATTTCAGCAAGAACCTTTCTTTGTTCTTGATTTAATCCGCTTTCACCACCCTCAATGCTTCGAATCAATGAACCAAATGCACTAGAACGCTCATCAACTTCTTCGCTTTTGTTTTCACGCTGATCATCTAACTCAGGCTTAAAGCTGGTGTCGTCATTGTATTGATCTAATTGACCCATTAATGACTCTGAACGCTCTACCTTTTCAATTCGTGCATCAAACTCATCGATAGAGTCAGACATCTTGCCCCATTGATCATTCTCTTCTGAAGAAAAGCCGCGCTTCTCTTCTTCTGACTTTTCAACCATAGAGTGCATTTGACCAACTACGTCAGCCCTCTCTTCTTTTAACTTCTTTAATTCAATAGACATTTTGTAGCCCCTTTAAATATTTGTTTAGTTTGTTTACCGTCACCGCTCATAAGCAGAGTAGGCAATCCGCGATAATTTACGATCTTTATCGATAGTTATCGCTCTAAATTCATTAATTTTAGATGTCGTTTTTTACTTTCTAAATCAACCGATGATTCCGTCTGTTCGTCGGTCTTGTGCTGGTTAAATAAATCTAACCCTCTTAATCCAACTGTTGCATCAGGATAAGCTGGGTAAGTCACCGGACTAACATCAAACAACCTAGATACCTTGCGAATAGTTCTTATGATTCGCCCTTCGTCATCTTCATTCCAGTCGTCATCTTCGACCGTGAATGCAAAGCTTGATTGCGTTACATCACCACGCTCCATTGACACCAATAAGTCTCTAGCTACCTGCGTGTCTGGCGGGTCAATTTCATAATTAAGCCCCTTATCATCTTCGCCTATTTTCAATGTGCCTGATGTGGTTCGACCAAGGATAAGATTTGCATCATGGTTAAATAAGGCTCTAACGTCATTATCTAATACGTCTGAAAAAGCGCCCTTCTCGATGGTTTCACGAAATCCGCCAAGATTCTCGCTAAGCGAATCAAAGACAGAAGCATACCCGCGAATAACAGTGCTTTCAGTACCGTCATCATTAGCGCGTTTCTCAACCTTAAATGTATTTGTAAAAAATCTTCTTTCTTGTTCCATAGCTAAAGCCTCATTAATTCTTTTATCTCAATTGACCGTATGTTTTCCCAATCATTGAGATTTTCAATCATTTTATCACTAATTAATAGATTTTTTAAATTATCTGATAATATTCCTGATTTCTCTTCATCTATATTCAAATTATCAGATAAATAATGTCGCTGTTTTGACACAAACGAATCAAACCATGTATTGATTTTCTCTGGATTGTCGCTGTTCTTTTCAATATACGCCCTTATTTGCGCCTGCTCTCTCAATACCACGCGCTTAATAGTTGAGTTAATAAAACTATTCTCTTCTATTGGGTCTGAATCTTCTGTCAATTCGTCCTGATCTGACTGAGTACCCATGTTAAGAGGCACTAATATTTCATCAAGCCCATCTATTTTATTCAAATCCTCAAGCTCTCGCGCTTCGTTTCGCGTCAATATACCGTTTGTTATACCTTTCCCATAAGCATCAAACCGGCTATTTATATCACCCCTAAGTAGTCCATCGATGGAATGCTTAATAAAATATTCACCGCTGTTCTTTTCCTTTTCCGTGAATAGCTTTCTGTTTAGCTCCTGTTCCCATCTAATAAGCCAAGGAAGCAAGGTATATTTAACAAATTCTAAAGCTTGTTGTTCAATGTTTGAGAAGGTAGATCGCTCTAAGTCGCCTATCATGTGCGGAGGCACTCTAAATATTCTCGCAATATCTGTGACAGAATATTTTTTTGTCTCGATAAATTGAGCATCATCAGGGGCTAGGCTAATTTGGCTATACTTCATGCCATCCTGTAAGATAGCCGTCTTGTGCCTGTTCTCGCCTGTCTGACTAGACTGCCAGTTTGACTTGAACTTATCAAATGCCTCTTGGTCTTTAAAATGAGCAGGGTGTTCAATGACTCCTTTTGGGGTCGCATCATTTGCAAAGAACCTTGCAGCAAACTCATCGGCTGATATTCCCAGCCCTATCGCGTTTCTATGCATAGAAATAGGAGAGTAACCAGTAACCCCATCGAAACCAAGGCCGCCCACATGAATCATATCAATAGCGTTTATTTTGTGCTTTGTGCCATCAACATCGGCTATATAGTACAGCTTTCCATTCTCTCTGATGGCTCTTGTTTTTGTCGGGCAAGGGCTTAAGGGTAATAGCTCTATAGGTCTTTGAGCGTTATCCCTAACAATAACAGCGTAACCATTTCCCCAATTAGAGGTATGTGATTGCAAAGTCTCTCTAAAAGTAAACGATGTCATAAACTCATTGGGTGATTTTATTATTCTTTGTGCTGGGTGACTATGAGCTATCTCACGGCCACCGTCTGGAAGTCGTCTATATACATTTATTGGCAGACTTGAAACGCCTTCTGATATAACACGAATACAAGCCCATACACTAGAGAGTGATAGTGCTGATGTATTGTTGACATTTGCCCCACTGGTTGACGACAATCCGCCATCCATATATTCAGCAAGTGTTTTTGAAATTGGGTCGTTTGGATTTTCTAGCGATGCCCGCTTAGAAAATAAATCAAATATCATTTAGTTTCGTTTCCTTTTATGGCTGCCAAAACAAAAAGCCCGCCAATAACGACAAATGCACTCGGCTCATATATCTGATATAGCCCGTAAGATAATGATATTATACCCGATAGTCCTAGTATATCAAAAAAAGACTTCCGATAAGAAATATTAAACACTAAAAACCTCCGTTTCAAACTCATTTAAACTCTCATTGTTTACTATTGCTCTACCCATTGCCATTATCAAAGCAACAACGCCATCTATCTTATTTTCTGGTCGCTCTTTATTAGGAAATATATTGTCTTTCTTATCTAATGTCGCCACCACGTTACCAAACATCCACATCAAAACAGGATCAGATTGAAATTCAATGCCCTTTTTAAGAACTAAAGCCTCAACATATTTCATCGGCTCACTGAAATTCTTGACCGTTGCCCCATATTCTATCATCGGGAATCCCTCTTCTACCATTCGTGTGCTGAATTGTGTCGCCTGAAAAGGGTCGTAAGGAACTTCTGACACCTCGTAGTCAGACTTAAGTGCTTTCAAATCGTCCTCAATATAAGAGAAGTCTGTCACGTTGCCGGGCGTAGTAGTTAGCCATCCGTTAGTATGCCACGCCTTGTATCTTGTATTACCACCATCAAGAACCCTATCTTCTGGCAAGTAATGATGAAAGAAAGCCGCCCATTTTCCGCCATTTTCAGGAGGAAACAAAATACACATATCCGCTATATCTATTTTTGATGCCAAGTCGATTGCAACGTAACATTTGCGCCCTTTAAAGTCTGCAATATCTAGCTTTTGTTTTCTCGTTGCTTGGAACGCTAACATATTCATCCATGCAGATTTTGCGCCCACCCATAGATTAAGATGCTTTGTTTTGTACGCGGTTTGCTTTGTCGCTGATCGCTTCGCTTGTTCTAGCTGCCCTTTTAGAAAATCCTTATCAACACTAACACCATAATTGGGATTGGCTTTTATCTGAGCCTCTATTGTGTCCCACTCGTCGCCCTCGTCAAGTGTGTAAATTATCCCAAACACAGTATCATCTTGTACGCTGCCTTTTAATATCCTCATAACGTCATCACGCACCGCATAACATGGCCCGCCTGTATCGCTTCCGGCTGTCGTGATGTAAATCATTAAAGGATTTTCACGCGCACCCATTCCCGTAGTGAACGTATCAACCTGATCTGATGTCTTATGCTCGTGGAATTCGTCTGCGATACCTAATGACGGGCTAGATCCATCACCGGGATTACCGATAACAGGTTCAAACTTAGAGCCATTACTTAATACGGTTAATGATTTTGCATTAATGGATACGCCAAACGCCTCGCATAAATCCGGCTCACGTTTACAGATTGCTTTCGCTGGCGTGAAAACCTCCATTGCCTGTTTTTCTGATGTCGCACCACAATAGATTTCAGCACCAAACTCGCGCTCGATAGTTAATGCCCCTAATGCCAAGCCTGACAGCATGTAAGTTTTGCCGTTCTTTCTGGGTACTTCAATATATACTTCTCTGAATCTTCGCTTTCCTGACTCAACAAAATACCAACCGTATATATTTACAATACAAAATATCTGCCAAGGGGATAATATAAATAACTCTTTCTTGGCCGCCCACTTTCCCTTAACGTGTGGCAGCTTCTCTAAAAATTCGCACCACTCCTGAGCATTATCAACATCTAAAAATATATCTTCACGGTCTAAGTCGTCAACAAATCGCTGGCAAGACTTTACCGCTAAACTTCCGGCTGGCGTACTGCCATTAATAACCGACTCAGCATATTCTAATGCACGTTTTGAAAAGTTAGCTGGCAAACTTATTTGCACTTGGTTTTTCTATTGAAAGCTTTGCTCGGTCGGTTGGTGATAATCCAAGCCTACCCATCTCTATAGAAAGCCTCGCAAGCTTTGACGCTGGAAACTCATAATAATTATTGCGCCATTCTGTGACCAATACCGCTAGTAGCTCTACCGCCATAATATCTGATCCAGTTAAAACACCAGCCGGAACCATTGCGACAATTTCTAACCAGTGTCTATGCTGATCTTCATTGAGGTGTGATGGTGGTACAGATGGAAATATCCCGTTACCGTCTGGCTCGTTTGGCCGGGATCGGTTTGGGTTTTTTTTATGCGCCCCTGATAACTCCAATACCTTTGTCGCTTTCCTTGGTCTGCCTGCCATAAATCACCTATTAATAAATCCTATCGTTTATCTATTATCAACTTAAAAACCCTATTAGTCTATTTTGTGGGTGTAAAAAAATTGG
>Ga0316206_1001738_pt1 | contig 17561 bp, 15 predicted proteins | sample 6monthpyrite_MG_FD_204942 | JGI IMG/M metagenome (GOLD analysis project Ga0316206, IMG submission 204942) | Microbial mat bacterial communities from mineral coupon in-situ incubated in ocean water Damariscotta River, Maine, United States -... | ecosystem: Environmental > Aquatic > Marine >... | reverse complement strand
TTTCTAAACTATATTTACTATCACTTAAATCCTTAAACAAAAGGACTCGGGGAGGCCCATCTCCTTTTCTAAGCCACCTATTTTAAGATAGTCGCGTTGCGTAGGCCGGGAGTTGCTGATAAATCCCCTGCGCGAGAGTCATGACATTTTCAGAAAGGAGAATATTATTAAGTGAGTTCATGAGTCCTTCCGCTCCTAGACCGGTGAACTTTTTACGATTGAGAATCAACTCCTCTCCGAGTTTCAGCAAGCTTTTCCCCTCACGGGTTGCCTCGATAAAACGGTTTCCCTGGGAATCGTGTGAATCCTTGAGTACCTCTAGGTCGGAAATGGCCATAATAACAAAGGAGGAAATTTTTTGTTCCACTGAGGCAAGGGGATGATCTGCATAAAAATTTCTTAAAAGACCTTCTACCAGGTCAAAGGGAATACGCGAGGAGGCACCTTCTAGTAGGTCATAAATACGCGCCAAAAGTTCCAAGTACTCCCGCCAATCTCGTTTTTCGAAAAGCTTCATACGGGGATTATTGGACAAGATAGAGTCAATACTCTCTGCTGTAAAAATATCCGCTCTCTATGCCATAAGGTCTTGTATGTATCTCTTGAGACTTGGTGGGTCAAGTGAAATAATAAGAGAGGAGGTTTTAGCTGCAAATAAAAAGCATGATGTGCAACTTTCCCGCAAGGTATTGCACGAGGTGATATAAAAAAACCTCCACAATCAATGATTTTCTTCAGCCTTGCGGCAGCGATGTCGGCGGAGCGGAGCACCAGTGGCCGGTATATAATTTACGGACCTCTGAATGCTCCTTGTTTATTAGTTCGCGACTTCTAGATGGGCATTGTCTCCATTGATAACTTTAAGGCCGACAACTTTCATAAATTCCTCTGGGTTGGCCAAATTGAGAGCATTTTTTAGCACCTCTTCAACATGGGTACAGGGGATGATTTCTATGCCTTGTTTGATATCGTTGGCGATCTCCGAGAGATCTTTGGCGTTCTTTTGCGGAATGAGAACTTTTGTGATGCCCGCTTGTTTCGCCGCCAAGAGCTTTTCCTTGAGTCCACCTATGGGTAGCACGCGGCCTCTAATAGTGACCTCTCCCGTCATGGCGACATTTTGGTGCACCTTGATGCCGGTGATCGCGGAGGTTAAGGCAGTGACCATAGTCACCCCTGCGCTAGGTCCATCCTTAGGAGTGGCCCCTTCGGGTACATGAATATGAATATCGTTAGTGTCGTACCATTCTGGATCAATGCCCAGGGAGCTGCTGATGGAGCGGACAAAACTAAGCGCCGCCTTGGCAGATTCTTGCATGACATCGCCTAGCTTACCGGTAATTTGGATCTTGCCTTTCCCCTGCACTGTCACGACTTCTATATGCAGGAGTTCTCCCCCCACTGACGTCCAGGCCAGGCCATTGACCAGACCGACTTGAGGTTCTTGCTCGATATCTGTTTGATCAAACTTCTTTGGCCCTAATAATTTCTTTAATTGCTTAGAGGTAATATTAAACTTACGCCCCAATTCAATTTCTTTGCTGACCACCTCGGTGGCGGTTTTTCTGGCAATGGTGTTTAATTGCCTTTCCAAATCTCGCACCCCGGCCTCTTTAGTATAGCCCATCACAATTTGCATAAATGTCGTATCATTAATCGTTAATGCATAATCGTGTAGACCATTATTTTCAATGGATTTTTTCAATAAATAACGTTTACCAATTTGTAATTTTTCATTGGGTGTGTAACCCGGTACATGAATAATCTCCATACGATCGCGCAATGGCCCAGGTATTTTTGAAATATCATTGGCGGTCATAATAAACATTACTTTTGAAAGATCGTATTCCACTTCGATATAGTGATCGCCAAAATTTTTATTTTGTGCAGGATCCAGAACTTCCAACATTGCCGAAGCTGGATCACCTCTAAAGTCTGAGCTCATTTTATCAATTTCATCCAGCAGAATCACCGGGTTTGAGGTTCCCGCCTTTTTAAGGGCGGTGACTATTTTTCCAGGCATCGCCCCTACATAAGTTCTTCGATGCCCTCTTATTTCAGCTTCATCCCTTACTCCACCTAAAGAAATTCTGTGAAACTTTCGCCCCAAAGCTTCGGCCAATGAATGGGCTATAGAAGTTTTCCCCACACCCGGAGGCCCAGCGAGACAGAGTATGGTGCCCTTGCCACCCTCTTTGACCAACGAACGAATTGCCAAATATTCAATAATACGCTCTTTAACGTCCTTAAGGCCATAATGCTGATCCTCTAAAATTTCCCTAGCATGATTGACGCTATTATCATCCACCGAGAATTCATTCCAAGGCAGGCTGATCATCCAGTCTATATAATTACGTACCACTGCCGCCTCTGCAGACATGGGGCTCATTGACTTGAGTTTCTTTAACTCTTTTAGGGTTTTCTCGCGCGCTTCCTCTGGCATATCTTTCGCCGCCAACTTTTCTTCCATTTCTTGAATATCCGTTTTGCCATCATCTTTTTGACCTAACTCTCTTTGAATGGCATTCATCTGTTCATTCAAATAATATTCTTTTTGAGATTTTTCCATTTGTGTTTTTACACGGGTACGAATTTTTCTCTCGACATTGATAATTTCAATTTCACCTTGCATTTTTTCAAGTAAAAGTTTCAGACGGTGTTCAACATCGATGGCCTCAAGAATTTCCTGCTTTTCCGCGATCTTCATGCTCAAGTGCGCGACAATAATATCCCCTAAACGTGACGGATCGGTAATCGATGAAATACTCATAAGAAGTTCTGGCGGGATTCTCTTATTGAGTTTCACATATTGTTCAAAAATATTTTTGATACTTCTAACACTAGCTTCTAAATTAACAGCGTCATCGACGCTATTATCGCATTTTTCTATTTCCGCCCAATAACCGTCTGAATTCGATTCAAAGGAATTCACCTTCGCTCTATATTTACCTTCGATCAGAACTTTGACTGTATTGTCGGGTAGCCTGAGCATCTGAATGATATTCACTACCGTTCCCACCCCATAGATATCTTCGCTATCGGGATTGAGAATACTAGCGTCTTTTTGGGTCACTAAAAAGAGCTCATTATCATTTTGTACCGCCTCTTCCAATGCGGCAATCGACTTTTCTCGACCGACAAAAAGCGGTACAACCATGTGTGGGAAAATGATGACGTCCCTTAAAGGTAATAAGGGAAATCTCTTGGATTCATTATTCCCCAGTGTAATTTTTGCTTTGGTTGGCCTTTTGTCCGCCATAGTACCTCCTGCACTATTTAAGGTAACTGGACTTTAACCTCCACCCTTTCTAGGAAGATTCCTGAATTAAAGTCCCTCTTAATTTTCTCTCAAATTTAAACTTAGGTCAAAAATATTTACTCGGAGAGATTTTCCTAATAAGTTTTTATTTAATACAACGCCACGCAACCTATCTTTTTAAAAGGAAGCATAAGTATCTATAAATATTGAATATAAATCAGACGATAGAGAGCACAGTCCAGTCTTATAAAAAACGCAAGGGAAGAACACCAAATGCAAGATTTTTTAAGATGCACTCTCGATAGTATCTTTTGTCTTCAAATTGGGTTTTGCCATTTCTTTAGACTTTCTCTCCCCCTCAATAAGCTTGGGGTTTTCCGCACCGACAATAGATTCATGAGTGATAATGACTTTATTTATTTTATCATTGGTGGGGATTTCAAACATAACATCGAGCATGGTCTGTTCTAAAATGGCACGCAATCCCCTCGCACCGGTCTTCTTTTTAATGGCAATTTGTGCCACATCCATCAGCGCCTGCTCCTCGAATTCAACTTCGATACCATCCATTTCGAAAAGTTTTTGATACTGCTTTGTAATAGCGTTTTTTGGCTCAGTGAGAATTTGAATTAAAGCTCCCTCATCCAATTCCTCTAACAAAGCGGTAACTGGCAAACGGCCGATAAATTCGGGAATCAGACCAAATTTAGCAAGGTCTTCAGATTCTATACCACCTAACTTTTCCACCACAGATTTTTCACTACCCTCGGCTTCTGCCAAGAGCCCCATAGGCCTTTTGGTCATTCTTTTTTCGATAATTTTTTCTAAATCCACAAAGGCACCGGCAACAATAAAGAGAATATTTTTTGTATTCACCTGTAAAAACTCTTGTTGAGGATGCTTGCGCCCACCTTTGGGTGGCACCGAGGCAACAGTTCCCTCGATCAATTTTAAAAGTGCCTGTTGCACCCCTTCACCGGAAACATCGCGGGTGATGGAGGTATTTTCAGATTTGCGGGCAATTTTATCAATTTCATCGATATAGATAATGCCCCGTTCAGCGCGCTCTATATCGTAGTCACAATTTGACAGTAAATTGAGCACAATATTTTCCACATCCTCACCGACATAGCCTGCTTCCGTTAGAGAAGTGGCATCGGCGATGGCAAAAGGTACATTTAAAAATTTTGCCAGCGATTGCGCAATCAAAGTCTTACCCGATCCCGTCGGTCCGGCCAAAAGAATATTCGACTTTTGCAGCTCTACCCCATCCGGTTTGCGGCTATTTTCATGGGCAATTCTTTTATAATGATTATGCACCGCAACTGAAATTATTTTCTTGGCCCTATCTTGGCCAATCACATAACTATCGAGGTGCTGCTTAATTTCATGGGGTTTGGGAACATTATCAATGGCCACCTGAGTGGTTGACTTAGCGTTATCTTCGTAAATAATATCGTTGCAGAGTTCGATACATTCATCACAAATATAACACCCTGGTCCAGCGATAAGTTTTTTTACTTCTTTCTGAGACTTGCCACAAAAATTACAATGTAGCGAAGTGCCGAATGATTTTTCCTTTGCCATTATTAATCCTTTCTCTTGCCGAGTCCCTTTTAGCCTTTAGGTTTTTCTTTTTCAATAACTCTATCGATAATTCCCAAACTTATTGCTTCGCTAGGGGATAAATAATTATCTCGATCGGTTTCCAGCTCAATTTTTTCCTTCGTCATATCTACTGAAGAATGCAAAATATAGATACTATTTAATTGGTCTTTTAGCTCTTGAATTTCGTTCGCCTGAATTTGGATATCAGAACATTGACCACGCGCACCACCAAGAGGTTGATGAATCATAATCCGACTATGCGGTAAGGCATGACGAAAACCCTTCGTGCCGGCAGTCAAAAGCAGCGAACCCATGGATGCCGCCATGCCGACACAATAGGTATGCACCGGGCAGGAAATGTATTGCATAATATCATAGATCCCAAGACCAGCATAGACAGAGCCCCCTGGGCTGTTTATATAAAAATGAATAGGGGCTTCGGGATCGGACTGCTCGAGGAACAGCATCTGCGCAACAATTAGATTGGCCACAACATCATTCACCTCAGTTCCCAAAAATACAATACGATCTAAGAGCAACCGAGAATAAATATCATACTGTCGCTCTCCTCGAGCTGTTTGTTCGATGACAATAGGATTGGGAATATAGCCTTGGGGCGTCGTCATTATAATCTCCTTATAAACCAGGTTTTAGTCCTACACTACAAATGAACGCCATACGTTCTTTTTGAAAATCTTTGCAACTATACAGACTTTTCGACCTTACTGGCCGAATTCTTTAGCTGTTTAGAATAAAACTTTGCCCTTTTAAAGGCCAGGAAAGAAATCATATAAGCAACTGAAAACAAAGGATAGTAAATTAATTATTAAAAAATTACTCCCGCTCCCACAAAGTTCGTTTATGACAGCGCGATCTCAGGAAAAATATCCATAAATTTTGCAATTAGACCTTTTCAAGTGGCAGTAAGCCTTGAAAATAAAGAGCAATACCATTACATTATGCACTTAAAATTACCAACTTAAAGCTAAAGGAAAAATTATGACTGAAATGACATCCCCTACAAGACTTGTAGGCAACCCTGCTCCAGCGTGGAAAGCTGATGCAGTCGCCGACGGTGAATTTACCACTCTTTCTTCTGCTGACTACTTAGGAAAATGGAAAGTTCTCTATTTTTACCCCCTCGATTTTACATTTGTATGCCCAACAGAGATTACCGCCTTTTCCGATGCCATCGATAAGTTTAAAACACTGGGCTGTGCCGTTATCGGTTGTTCAACCGACTCCAAATTTTCCCACCTAGCGTGGACTAAGCAGGAGCGCAAAGATGGCGGCTTAGGTGCCTTAACTTACCCCTTACTCGCCGATTTCACAAAAACAATTGCCGCGGATTATGGGGTCCTCATGGAAGCGGGAATGGCGTTACGTGGGCTTTTTATTATCGACGATAAGGACATTATTCAACACGCCACCATCAACAATCTCGGGGTGGGACGAAATGTCGATGAAGTTTTACGGCTGGTTGAGGCCTTCCAATACACCGCCAAACATGGAGAAGTTTGTCCAGCGGGCTGGACCGCGGGCTCAGATTCAATGAAGCCGGACCCACAAGGGTCTCAAGAGTGGTTTAATAAGCATAAATAACCAAGGTATTACCAACAAAAGCCGCTGAGAATATTTACCCAGCGGCTTTGTTTTTTAACGATGGCAGATTTACTACTCTTTATTCAAGAAAATATTCAATATGCCCATTGGATCATCTTTGGTGCCTTACTGCTGGCCGGGTTTAATTTACCCGTCTCTGAAGATTTAATGCTCTTCACCTCGGCAGTTCTAGCAAAAAAACACCCGGAATATTTGCCAGAGCTTTTTCTCGGTGTCTATGCTGGTGCTTATTTTTCAGACCTTATTTGCTTTATGCTGGGAAATAAACTCGGTCCAAAATTATGGAAAATTAAATGGTTTGCCAAAATGGTTTCACAGGAAAAAGTAACAAAAATTCATGAATTCTATGAAAAATATGGCATCATGACTCTGCTCATTGGAAGATTTTTCCCCTTTGGAGTAAGAAATGCACTCTTTTTAACAGCTGGGATAGGAAAAATGAATTTTGTAAAATTTTCCCTAGCGGATCTTTTGGCCTGTAGTATTTCCTCGCTGACTTTTTTTTACCTGTATTACCGTTTTGGTGAGAGCATTATTGATTATATTAAGCAAGGAAATATTATTCTTTTCTCCATAGGGCTGACCGCCCTGGCGATTTTTTACATCATCAAAAAACGCCGCAACTCATTAAAGTAACACATCTAATTACGACTTTTTACAAGTCCACTAAAATAAAATACTATTAACTTGTCGATTTCATCTCAATAAGGAATAAGTTTTTAAAGTAAATTACAATAAGATTTGTAATCTACCAGCTATTCTCAATTAAAGTAGGGACAATAAATGCTTGAGCAAAACTTAGAGACAAAAAAAGCCGCCAGTATAATTTCTATTGAAGATTTAAAGAAACTAAAAAAGCTTAAAAAAGAAGAAGAAAGCCTCATTAAATATTATAGCGCTTTGGACTTTGGCACCCTACTTTCTGAAACGAATGATATTATCAAAAAAATTAAAGGGCATACGCTGAGAGCAGATTTGATGAATCAATCCAAGCTTTTGTTGATAGAATTTAAATCCCGTTTAGACTCGGCTCCAAATGAATGGACCGAGCATATTTGTCAAATGAGAAATGAAATTTCTAAACGTTTAGAAGACCTGAATAAAAAACAAAACATTGAATGGCCCTAGTATTTTTTAAGTTTGTGAAAATCATGCAAAATTTCTTTACATAATTCCCCCTCATTACTGGTTTCATAACCCAAAAAAAAAGCGATGGGGTAAAGTAATTTACGTTTTTTAATATTGCCGATGAGATCTACCAAATAAATTAAATTATGGGTAAATTGATCTAAGTATTCAAATAATAATTTTTCGAGATCCCGCTCTGGCCGGATAAACCGCAACGAATAAAAATTATTTGTTGCGGCCCTATTCTGGCGATATAAATCGCCAACACAACGAAGGGTATGCTTTGGAAAATTATTTAAATAAATACTTCGTTTTAACTCCATCTGAAAAATTTCATCTTCACTAAGTTTAGAAAAATCCGGATATTCTTGCAGCAAAAACATGAAATCCAGCTCTGGCACTTGATTTATTCGTTCTGTTGAAGAGACTAAAATTCCCTCTCTGGAAATATGCACGCCACAGGCCTTGGCGACTTTTTTGTCATGACTAATAAAAATCGTCGAGCGCAAAGGCGAGCAAAAAGAAAATTCTTTGTCGGCAAATTCCGTCATAATAATTTAGAGGCGACTTCGGAAAGCTCTGACCTTTCGCCGCTACGTAAAGTTGTATGCGCAATAATATTTTCAGTTTTGAGATTGTCGACACAATACGCCAACCCATTATTCACAGAATCTAAATAAGGGCTATCGATTTGTTCACAATCCCCTGTTAAAACAATTTTTGTATCCTCACCCGCCCTTGTAATAATCGTTTTAATTTCATGAGGAGAAAGATTTTGTGCCTCATCGACAATCAAATATTGTCCGGTGATTGAGCGCCCACGAATATACGTCAACGGCTCCACATGTAATAAACCTTGGTCAATCAATTCCTCCCAAGAAGAGCTTTCGCTGCGCGAGCGATGTTGACCAAAAAGAAAATCCATATTATCAAAAATAGGCTGCATCCAAGGGGCAAGTTTTTCATTAACGTCCCCTGGTAAAAAACCTAAATCTCGTCCCATAGGCTGAATTGGTCGGGACACCAAAAGTCGAGTATGCTTTTCTTCAGTGATTGATTTTTGTAGACCGGCGGCAATCGCCAACAAAGTCTTACCGGTACCGGCCTTCCCCACCATGGAAACTAACTTGATATCATCATTCAATAAAGCATCCAAGGCGAACTGTTGTTCCATATTTTTTGGATAGATACCCCAGACACCCTCCCGCGAAGAGATCAAGGGCACCGCCCCCATCTTGTCCAAACTATAACGTGCCAAATGGCGGTGCCGATCGTTACCAACCTCGCATAGAGTGATATATTCATTGGGGAAAATTTTTGTAATATTCATTTTGTCGATATCCAAGAATCTTTCTTTTTCAAATTCATCTAAAATATTTGCTGGCACCTCAACTATCCGATGTCCCGAATAAAGCTCATCCAGAGAGTTAACCTCTTGCGAGAGATAATCCTCAGCAATAATGCCCAAAATATCTGCTTTTAGTCTAAGGTTTATATCCTTAGTCACTAGATAGACTTTTTCGCCCTTTTCTTTCAGCGCCAGGGCACTGGATAAAATGAGATTATCATTAATTGAAATATCAATCCCCGCACTAGAAATATTCTTTGGAAATAAATCCATAGAAATGCAAAGTTCTCCCCCATTAGCTAACTTAACTCCCTTTGAAAGAGCTCCAACACTTCTATAATCATCAATAATGCGTGAGAAATGACGAGCATTGCGGCCATTTTCATTTTGATCTTTTTTAAACCTATCGACTTCTTCAACCACAATCAAAGGAATAAAAATTTTGTTCTTGCCGAATTTTTGAATAGCAAGTGGATCGAATAGAATAACATTAGTATCTAAAACAAAAGTTTTTTTCAAATAATCCTCCAAATTTTTTTGCATGCAAATAAGATAGTCACCTACGATTAACCGACGTTTTCTATCAGCTAGAAGAGTTGTTATAATACTATTTTACGAAGGTTTAACTTACACATCAAATGAAAAGTCTAATAATCGTATAGAAAAAACTCCCCTACTACCTTCTTCTTGACGGAATTCATGACCTAGCTCTACACTGTAAAGACCTGCATTAATTTTAAAAAGCCATAGGTTAAATTCAATCCCGTAACTGACATAGCCCTCTGAGTAACCGGCCAAGAGAGTCAAGCTTGGGATTCCAATTTGCACACCAAAATGCATTTTTCTCTGCCACGGTATAGGTTGATTTAAAGGCTTAATATCCATACTAATGCCATAGTGAAAAAAAGTGAAGTCCTGCTGCCAAGAAGCACCAAAATTGGCCATCATTTGTTGTACTGGAATATCATCATTGCCAGATTCTTTTTTAAATCGAGTGTCCCCAATATCCAGAAAAGATAATCCCATGCTAAAATCTGTATTGGGCGAATAATAAGAGTGCAAGAATCCTAGATCCACGCCATAGCCTTGTCCTTTAGAATAACCTAACTCTTCTCTAATGGCAGAAAATCCAGCAGTACTACTAGTACTTAACTTTTTTAAAAGTTCCGTACCAAAGAGATCAAACGACCCTTGCAGTCCTTCGCGAGAGATGCTTTTTAGGCCTACCCCTATCGCCGTTTGAGCACCCATCTGCTGCTTTCCACTCGCGAGAATATTTCCTCCCGAACCCAAAGTGTAGGCGTATCCAAAAGCAAAACCTCGATCATAGCGATAGTCGATATCAAAAAAGGGGTGAATAGCATTTCGCAACATCAAGGTGGTATTAATATTGCCAATCAATGAAAAACCCAAGGGCCCGAACTTAAAGCCAGGGGCAATGCCCCCCTGTAAATAAAGGGGAAAACCCAATACTCTATCCGCAATCGCAGCAGCGTCATTACTAGGAAAATCTTTATAACGATCTTCTTCATCTAAAGCATTGGTCAAACCGATATGTGGATTAAAAAGTGAGAGGGATACCCCGCTATTTTTGGCCAGTGCAGCGGGATTATAATAGAGGGTAAATTCATCGTCGGCGATAGAGGTAAAAGCATCTCCCATGAGCAAAGCTCTCGGACTTCTCATCAGATACCTCATCTCTTGTGCCAGGGCATCCCAACAAAACATAAATACGATGCAGAGGAGAACACTTTTCATAATATCAACAGCTCAATAAAAAGCGCAAAATACACCTGTAGAAAATCATCATTCGTGGTATTCTCAGCGACACATCTTTCTTGACCGAGGGTTTCTAATATATTTCCGATACCCGTCTTAGCGGCCGTTAAAACAATTTTTAAAGGAGAAATTGCGGTGTTGATGGTATTCAGGATATCTAAATCTGTATCTCCACCCACATCGGACAAAACAACGGGAAAAATTGTCAAAAAATTATTTATGAGGACAACACCTTGACACAAGCGAGCGATCTGCAAATCTCCCCCAGCGACAGAGCCTAATTTACTATGTCCAGCGGCGCTAGAGTTCGGACAAGTGCCAGCGGCGGCCAACAGCACGGTACTAAGATCTCCCCCAACATCGAGTGCGACATTCTCATAGGAGACAAAACAAACATTGCTACCTGTCCCAAGCCCTTTGACGCCATTGACATCTGCGTTGCCATAATAATAAAAGTATTTTCCAATTTGTGCCATGAGCATATATAAAAGCTGAGCGTTGATATTGCCCGCTTCATCAGTATTAAAGGAGTCGGCCCTTCTTGCAGGGGTGGGATCCTTGGAGGTTGGAATTCCCCCAGCATAGAGCAAAATATCAATGGCCACCTGTAAATCATCAAAATCATCATTGTCGGGAGCATCCATGCTAGCAGATGTGCTGTAGGTGGAAGTCCCCCCTAATGGGGCGGGAGTTGCAGACTTTGCAATATTTGTAGTAAAAAAAGCAGGCTCTCTAAAACCAGCGCGACAAGCATAAGCAGAAGCTAACACTTGGAGGTACTGGGCATGACGATTGTCTCGACCGGCCCCCTCGAGAACGTCTATCGCCTCTTGGCAGCGACTTTTATTTAAAAAAATATTGGCTTGCAAAATGGCATGTTCTCTTTCTTCTTCACTAGTGGCGCCACAGCTGGTCAGTAAAAGGGCCAAAAGTATTTGCGAGATTTGCCAAAGAAACTTATTTTTCACCATAAAAAAAGGACCCTTTTGGGCCGTGTGCCCTCCTTATAGTATCTAGTAAATAAAGAGGGAATTTTAGGGGGAAAAAAAGGTGATAACAGCGCTTAAGCGCTTAAGCGCTTAGGCCGTTAAAAATTTACAAAGTAAGGTGATCGCTTCAGAAAAAGCCTCCGCATCCAATACTAGACTAATTCGCGCTGAATTCGGATTGCCAAAATCAGTACCTGGGACAATGGCAATACCATATTCCGAGAGGGCAATTTCACAAATTTCAGTGGAAAAATCCCCTTGTGGGCCCGACTCAACCTTATATTTTTTCTCAAACATAGGTGTTTGTGAAAAATCTACCATATAATAAAAAGCGGAAACCGACTGATACCAGCCATGGGCCAAATTAGCTTCACGAAATTTTTCTCGCACGATTTGAGAATTTTTTCTTAAATGATCCTTAATAGGCTGCAAATATTCTTCTACTTTATCGAAATCAAATTCAATAAGCCCTCGTTGCACCAAACTGTTTGCCCCAGAAGCGGTTTGCCCCTGAATTTTAGTCATCGCCCTTACCAATGCTTTGGGAGCAATGGTCCAACCCAACCTAAGACCCGTGGCAGCAAGTGTCTTTGAAATACCATCCACAATAATGGTCTGCTTTAACAACTCAGGTTTATACTGATAAAAATAGGTCGGCTTGGGATCAAAATAATACAATTCAAAGTAAATCTCGTCACAGACTATACTGACATCGGGATGGGCCAGCATAAGTTCGGCAAATTCTTCCATCCATTCTTTGGTATAATGAACGCCCGAAGGGTTATTTGGACTATTGATAACAATCGCCTTTGTCCGCGACGATAAAGCTTTACTAATTTCCTCAATAGAGGGACGAAAAACGTTATATATATTAGAGGTGACAACGATAGGTACCCCTCCATAAAAACGCACCATCTGAGGATAGGAAACCCAGTGGGGTGATAACATAATAACTTCATCACCTGGATCTATAATTGAAGCGAAAACATTGGAAAGAGAATGTTTTCCACCATTAGAAAGAACACAATCAAATTCAACGCCACTCTCGGTCAGCGAGACCACCCTGGATTTTTCAAAATAATTCATTATTTTTTTTCTCAGATCAACAAAACCTGCCACAGGGCTGTATTGAAAGCTCTTTAAAAAATTGAGTTCACCCTTAATACTCTCAACAAACTCGGGCAGAGGTCGAAAAGGCAATTGACCGGCAGTTAAATTATAAATTTTCTTGCCATTATCCGCCAATTCAACGGCCTTTGCATTTAATTTTAATGTTACACTTTCTGAAATTTCATTAACGCGAGAACTGATATTCATAAATCATCCTATTTTTTCTTGAAGTTTTTTTAATATTAATTTTGGTACAAATTTTTTAACATCACCACCATGAATAAACACTTCTTTTACTAATGATGAAGATATAAAATAATGCTCACTAGCGGTCATTAGAAAGATCGTCTCTAATTGATTGTCCAACTGATTGTTCATAGACGCCATTTGAAACTCCTTTTCAAAGTCTCCAGTTGGTCGGAGTCCTCTAATCAAGGAACCGATATTATGCTCCTTAGCATAATCCACCACCAAGCCTGAGTAACTATCAACTTTTATTTTTTCATGATTTTTAAAAATCTCTTGCAACATTTGCACTCTCTCAGACATGGAAAAAAGTGGCCCTTTTGTAGGTGATACGGCCACTAGGACTGTTAATTCATCAAAGTATTTCAAAGATCTTTCAACAATATTTTGATGACCATTCGTAAATGGATCAAAAGTCCCCGTATAGACCGCTTTTTTATATATTGGCATAATTGACTCCCGACCAGAAAATCTTATCTAAGATTCTAAATTTTGTCCGCAAAATACTACAATTAAATGATAATTAAAAAATTGCTTCCCTGTTTGAAGGTTTTTTTTATAAGAATATTTTGAGATTGCCAAAAGCTTAGTGGAACTCCCTTATGGTTGTCTGACTCCAACCATAATTGTCCCAAAAACCAGCCACCACCGAGAATATCTGCGAGTGCAATGTTTTTATAATCATCGTGAAATTCATAGGGAGGATCAAAAAATAAAAGTGTATTTTCACGCTGCTCTAGCTGCCATGTTTCGTAGGTATCCTTGAACACAATGAGCCAACGTTTAAACTCCTGAAGCTCACATTGGTATTGCACTTCACTATGAGAAAATTTTGTCTCCAATAAACTAAGATTTTTTTTTAATACCAAAAAAGGCTTTTTAAACTTTTCGACAAAATAGACGCTATCCGCACCACGAGATAAGGCTTCGATACCAACCGCTCCTGTACCAGCGTAAGCGTCAATAAAAATAGTCCCCGTTAAATTTTGAAAAGAATCAAAAAGACGCCTGCGCAGAAGAACAGAAGTAGGGCGTGTCATTACCCCTTTAGGTACAGAGGGCCGAAAGCCTTTAAATTTACCACCAAGAATTTTGAGAGACACTGAATATCCGCCACTATAAAGGAAGTATTAGCTGGCCTTTCGACTTTCCCCTAAAGGCAATGAAAATGTGGCGCCGCCTTCCATTTCAATTTTAAAACCACTTTCTTCGTCGATATGCAGCTTAACAACTTGTCCAGCAACAGTAAAATTTAATTGCATTTGCATGTCGCCACCAATAGAGAGATCCATTTTACTTTGACACGGTCTTTCTGTTAAAACCTTTTTCATGGGAATGACTGTTTCTCCCTCCATGGCCCCCGGCCCTGGTGTATGCTGCACTTGGTGCAAAGCACCTTGAGGAGCGCTCATGACGACTTCTTGCTGCACTTCTTGCTGCACTTCTTGCTGCACTTCTTGCTGCACTTCTTGCTGCATTTCTTGCTGTGCTTCTTGCTGCATTTCTTGCTGTGCTTCTTGCTGCATTTCAGACACATCTTCCGACACCACTTCAACGACTTCAGCGACCTCTTCTCGAGCAGTCAGACTCTCCGTTTCGTCGACCTCAGGGCGCGCCTGAGTATCCTCACTGTATTCTTTTTCTAAGCTTTCAATCTCAGACATGATATCCTCAAGCTCTGAGTCATTAAAACCTTTTTCCATGGAATCTGTCATTGCTAAGCTCCCCGTCGCATTCCCATCTGGGATTATTAATCTATCCTTATGATCGGCATATCATACAAATAATTTAGAACTTTTTTAATCTCGCAAGGTTCTTCAGTAGACACAACATAACAAAAGCTAATTCCTTGATTTTCTTGATATTTTCAATGACATTTAATGAGATTTTAGGGTAAAAATTTTCTCTACACTTTTATTTAGTGCTGCTTTTTAGGGGTAAGAATTTGGGTAAAAATACCTTCAAACTCGATAGTTGGCTGAACTCTCAGCACACGCTTTCATCGCCAGAAAGTTACCCCCAGGTGCCCCCCATGGAAACAAGCGCGATTTTACAAAACAGCTCGCACCAAAAACTATTTTACCCTGCAAAATACTTAATACCTGGCTGGGAGGGAACTGGACTCATCTCCATTATTGCCGTTTCCATCCAAAACATTATCAATGAATTATGGAAAAATGCGATTTTCCATTTTAAAAATTATCACCAATTTACCAAATCAATGAAAATTTCTATCTATGATGAATTTCATTTATACATAGACTCTGAATTTGCAGAAATAAAGAATAAAGATGTCTTTCTCAATGGCATAGACAATCTCAATAGTTTTTGGAAAAATCTAGCAGATAGTAACTCTGTCCATCGTCAATTACTAGACCAATTTATAGAAATTTATTGCTTTCGCGCTGTCATCATCTATGTTTATAAAATTCGCTTAATTAAAAAAATATGCAGTAGCTTAAATATATCTCTCAATGAAGATCACCTCTTGAGCCCCAACAGCTTCATCAATAAAATTTTCAAAAAAGGTTCATCTTCAGAGTTGTTTTCCCATTCCGTACAAAAGAATCAATATAGCTGGTTCAGACCGTCCTATGAATACAGAAATAATATTTTTAAGTTGTCACAAGAACTTTCCAATATTTCAATTACCGAACTCATGAAAATTTGTACGCATACCTTTGAGAAACAGAAATCACTCAAATGCCCAGATAAGGCCTATTCACATTCACTCTCACACCTCTCTTTTGGTAATTTTATTAATGACTTATTTATCCGCTTTCCTAAATGGTTAAATAGAGAGGAAGATGATTCACCTCCCACACCAAAAAAGAGACTCGACGACCCAGAGGTCTTAAATTGCAAATATAGAGGAGATTATCTATCGTCTATTTCATTGGCCCATTGGCTGGCGCAAAAGAATGCCCTTAATGACCCATGGGATAAAATATTATGCCCCGATTTTGTCGGTGAAGATTTCTCGACCGGAGACTTTAATAAAATATGTCATGAACTGCAATTTTTAACATTTTTGGTGGAAGTCGCTGAAAAACAAAATCATCATCCCATTACCCTCATTTGTAATGTCATGAAAAAAAAATCGACTTATTCCCCAACTGAAATTTCAGAGCAATTATCCATTTTTAACGAAAAAGGTAGCTTTTCAAAAGTTATGTACAATAGAATTTTCTGCAATTTTATTAATCTGCCGAAGAAAAACCCACATCATTTCCTTATCCAGCAAATTCTGTCTGAGACAGAAACCCTAAAAAGAAGTGGATTTTTATTTATTTCCACTAATCAAAATTTATTTGTACCAAGTCAATCTGAAAGAGTCGAACAGCTCTTATCCACTCTAAAGGTGGAGGCGATTTTTAATTTTGAGAATATAAAAGGTAAAGGTGAGATTCCAAATTATATCTATGTTTTTTCTAAAAAAGCTGCACTACAATCTCATAATGCATTTTTTAATAATAATACTGGTATCTACGACTCCAGTAAAACGCCTAAGAAAGAATCATGCCTAAGCTTCCGTTGGAATGGCGAGCTCAAACAGTTTAATCATTTTTGTAAATTTGTGACTGAACTACGCAACTTTTTCCATCACAAGAATCCTATCTCTACTGCAATTTTTTCAAAAGACTGTTCTGCAGATTTATCTTTTGAGTTCCATCAAGATGCAATTATGGAGGGAAAACTATTAAATTCATGTAGTAATGACCCAAATAATATTACTCATCCAAATTTTTTTAAAAATTTAACTAAAAGTTGCCTGCCACTCAATCAATTTTTTTATATAGAAAGCCTAAATCATCAAACCTATCAAAACGGTAAAAGTTCAATTACTTCGGGACTGTTAGGAATTACTCTTAATGAAGAAGAGAAGTATCCCATTATACTCATTGTTAATCAGACGAATCCAAAAAATATTCAATTAGAACTTATCCAAAGTGAGACTTATCAAGCGAAGAGGGAGAAATATGGCACCGCATTTTTTCAATATTTTGGCCTGATACCCAAAGTCGTTGATTTAAATATCAATTTATTTAGAGACTTTTTTCAAACGAATGTAGGATCGCAAATCGTCCAGCTTTCGCTTAATGGAGGTTATACTAAACTAAAATCTAAGCTTAGAACCTTATTAATTCCAAAATTTTTCTTAGAAACTACTGATATGCCGGATTATTATAAAGAAAAGTTTGGTCTCATGCAATTAAATGAATTGGAACTACTGCAATACCATCCAGCAGATTTAGAATCACAATTTGAACAAATAAAATTGCTTTCTGAGGAAATTATTGACAAATACCCGTGGCAATTGATGGGAATTTATTCTCATTTCAACAAAAATTTAGAACGCATTACTTATAATTTAAATAAGGAAAACAATGGCATTTCTATCAATTTTAAAAACCCTATATTAATTGAACCTTTATTAAATGCTGAATCATTTGCCATTTATCCTAAAAAT
>Ga0316206_1001734_pt1 | contig 17619 bp, 19 predicted proteins | sample 6monthpyrite_MG_FD_204942 | JGI IMG/M metagenome (GOLD analysis project Ga0316206, IMG submission 204942) | Microbial mat bacterial communities from mineral coupon in-situ incubated in ocean water Damariscotta River, Maine, United States -... | ecosystem: Environmental > Aquatic > Marine >... | reverse complement strand
GACCACATCATTTTGAGCAGAATGCGCCAGGGTACAGAGTGTTTGTTCCAGTTGGAATAAATCGAGGACTAGTAACATTGCGGAAAGCCTGGGATTCAGGGTGAAACGGTGGACGACGAGGCGCTATTTCATACCTCTCTATCACATTATAAGCATGCCCTACCGAACAGCATGTATATCATAGGCGAAAAATGAGAGGGTAATTCAACCAGGGTTTCTGGTTCTAGTTAGAAATCAGCTAACGAAACCGTAAATTTCTGTTCAAATACTCCCGCTAGCCCTAGCAGGAAGTCCAACATCTGATGTCTATGCCGTAAACGCACTTGTTGCATAAGCCCCTCCAATATATCCAGGCTATCTATCTTTGCTGTCATTAGTCTGAGCGAAGACTCTCCGCTTTATATTTCTTCTTGACCTTTGTTGGTTTGATGTTATTCTACTATTCTATTAAATAATAGAATACTGTAAGAGTGTTTTCAGAAGCATCAAATTCCATATTGAGGAGATGTACATGTCCATTTCAATCATTATCGCCGGCCTGGTTACCGGCATGCTGTTAGGTGTTTTTGGCAGCGGTGGCTCTATTATCACCATGCCGGCCTTACTCTATTTACTGGATGTTGAACCTAAGGCGGCGATTGCCATGAGCATGGGTATAGTCGCGGTTACAGCCACAATTACCGCCCTGCAGCATTGGCGACACGGTAATGTAAATCTCAAAATCACCGCTATTTTTGGGCTGTTTGGTGTAGCCGGAACTTATGCCGGAGCACTGGTAGGCGTGGTTACGCCTGTGGTGGTGCAGCTCAGCGTGTTTGCTTTAGTTATGTATGCCGCTGCCTGGAAAATGCTTAAGCCATTACCCCAGCATAAATCTGTGGGAGCTGCCGCAGCCGATTGCCCCGATGGTCATTGTGATGACCTTAAATATGGACATATTGCGATTCATGGTATTGCTGTGGGTATATTAACCGGCATTGTGGGTGTGGGGGGTGGCTTTTTGATTGTTCCGGCACTGGTGCTGTTATCTGGTATGCCAATGAAAAGAGCGGTGGGTACATCTTTAAGTATCGTTTCTTTGAAATCATTCGCGGGCTTTGCTGGTTATGCGGGTGCAGTCGCTATTGACTACCAATTGATGGCGATATTTACCGCCATTGCGGTTGTCGGCAGTGTAGTGGGCAGTCAGCTCGGACATCGTCTACCCGCTGATTTACTTAAAAAAGGCTTTGGTGGGTTTCTGCTGCTGGTGGCCAGTTATATTTTATTCAAGAGTGTTTTATTTAATTAATAAGCCACTTAATTCCCCCCTATTTATATTTAAGAACAGGAGTATATTTTATGACTAAGCAAAACGCCCTTAAACCCATATCAAAGACGGTTCTATCAGGACTTACTCTCGCTGTGGCAGTGATAATAACCGCAATGATGTCAGCTGTCGGTTATCGTTTAGGCTGGTGGCGCCACCCCGAGGCCTTTTCAATATTTGAGTGGGCCACCTATGCAGCCATTATTGCTTTGATAGTATCGGTAGTAGGTACATTAAAAACACGCCCACACACACAGCAGCGTGGTTTGTTGCTGGGTTTAACGGGTATCGTTTTGAGCCTGCCCGTAATTGCGGCAACGCTATTATTTGAATACAGTGCCACGGCTTATCCCCTAATTAATGACATCACAACTGATACTCAAGATCCCCCATCTTACTGGGATGTACCCAACCCCATCGAATATCCGGGACAAACTGTAGCTGATATACAACTGGCCGCCTACCCGGATTTAAAACCATTGCAGTTATCTGTTTCTCCAGAACAGATGTTTGAAAAAGCATTAGAGGTTGTGACTAACAAGGGCTGGGAAGTCATTGCAAATGATCCAGATGAGGGACGAATTGAAGCGGTAGATACTTCTTTATTGTTTGGTTTTAAAGATGAAGTAGTAGTACGCATTACATCAACTGATGGGGGTTCAATCGTTGATATTCGTTCACGCTCACGTATTGGGCGCATTGATCGTGGCGCTAATGCAAAACGCATTCGAAACTATCTTAAAGCCTTAAAAGAGAAAACCACCTCGTTATAAAGAGCTGGCATAAAAATTAATATCATAGCCTGTTTCGACAGGCTCTCTAAATATTTTAAATACGAGTAAAAACCATGGAACAACTGACCGTAACCGTTTTATCCAATAATCCTGCCGGTGGGCGTTGCAGCCTTTATGCAAATTATGCTCAGGAACTGTCCAGTACACTGGGTTTTACCATGCAAATTATTTATCCCGATGAAAGTCGTAAGCATCGTCCACCCGGCTTGCTGCTTGATGGCAGACCCGTCATGCCAAATGATGGTGTCATTATTGATACCGATGATATCTGTAAAGCCATTGAGCAGACTGGACTGGAAATAGGTGACCTCAGTGAAGTGCGTTGTAAGCTGGATAGTTTGATAGAAGAAATGATAAGTGGTGTTTAAAACTTTTTATTGGTCAGCAGCCATAATCACTCCAATTAGGTAAATACATATGCACAACCCGATCTACCTGGACTACAACGCCACTACACCCGTTGACCCACAGGTTGCCGATGTTATTGAACCTTATTTAAGACGTTATTTTTTTGGCAACCCCTCATCCAATCATATTTATGGTCGCCGCGCTCATGATGCCGTGGAAAAAGCCCGTGAGCAGATAGCTGCGTTAATTGCAGCACAACATTCTGAAATTATTTTTACCGGCTGTGCCACCGAAGCTAATAATCTGGCCATTCGAGGTGCCGCTGAAGCCATGCATAGCAGAGGACGTCATATTATTACTAGCGCTATTGAACATCCTTCGGTGGCAGCACCTTTTAAATTACTGAAAAGAAATGGCTGGGAGGTTAGCGTATTACCGGTGGATGAATTCGGTATACTCAGTGCCGAATCAGTTTCCAATGCACTGCGAACCGATACGGTACTGGTGTCCATTATGCACGCTAATAATGAGGTCGGCACTATACAGCCAATTTCAGAGATTTCAGACATTACCCGCCCTAAAGGTATTTTGTTACATACGGATGCTGCGCAGACTGTGGGAAAAATTCCTGTGTTGGTAGACCGACTGGGTGTGGATTTGCTTACCCTCGCCGGGCATAAATTTTATGCCACCAAAGGAGTTGGTGCGCTCTATGTACGCAAAGGTACACCCATTGAACCACTACTAGTTGGCGCGGGTCATGAACAGGATTTACGCCCAGGTACTGAAAATGTACCTGCCATTGTTGGCATCGGCAAGGCTGCCGAACTTATTCAACAGGGCAATGGTTTTGAAGGCATCGCCCTTCGGGCATTAAGGGATACTTTGCATGAACGTCTACTGCAAGCCGTACCAGATTTACAATTAAATGGCCACCCAGATATGCGACTGCCTAATACACTGAATGTTTCTTTCCCGAATATTAGTGGCCGAGAATTACTGGAACAGGCTGCTGGTGATATTGCCGCATCAGTGGGTTCTGCCTGCCATGAAGAGTCCGATGCTGTCAGTGGCGTACTGGGTGCTATGGGTATTTCACATAAGCAGGCACTGGAAGCGATACGGTTTTCTGTAGGCATACCGACTACGATAATGGAAATTGAGCGAGTATCAATGGCTCTTGACTCTGCCCTATGTAAAGCCGTTTAAGTTACAGACCGATTTGATTCAACAAAATCGATAGAAGCTAAACTCTTTTATTCCTTTTCATTTTTAAAAAGAGGTATTACATCACAATTACTTTTTATAGTGTCTTCTCTACTTTTCTTTTCATTACAAGATAAGGTATCTAAACTGGGTTTAAACTTATAATAGAAATGATTCATCATCATTTCTGATACTTTAATACACCCACCCAGGGCTGTGCGTGCTCGTGCTCGCTTCATATCAATTTGAAATTGTAATCCAGATAGCCTGGATTTTTTTGATGAATCCGCTTTACTAATTTCATATTCTATATACTGTTTGCGAAGTGATTCAAAAATATCTGGTTCTTCAAGTGCCAATCGAGCCCATAACTCGAAATCGAATTCATACATGATTACACCTAATATAATACTAAATTACTTTAATAGAACGGGTAGAAAAAATCATTATTTTAAGTAACTGAAAACAATCCGCCACATCTCCCTTTTATAAAGGCTATTTAACTTCTGGGCATTAGCCAAACAACCAGGTAATATTTCAGACGGTTAGTTTCATAGACTTTTAGATTTTAAATTGACCAACAAGATCCTGCAGATTAAGTGAAAGTCGGCTTAACTCTTCACTGGATGAAGCCGTCATTTCTGAGCTACTGGTGACATGTTGGCCTAACTCACTTATGTTGATGATGTTGCGGTTTATCTCTTCCGCCACAGATGTTTGTTCTTCGGCTGCTGTGGCAATTTGAGTGTTCATTTCGCTTATTGTTGTTACAGAGCTAGCGATTGTGCCCAATGATTCACCAGCACGACCTGCACTATCAACACTGGACTGAGCCTGTTTACGGCCACTTTCCATCACGTCCACTGCCTGCGCCGTTCCTGCCTGAAGGTTTCCAATCATTTCCTGGATTTCTTCAGTAGATTTCTGGGTTCTGCTGGCCAGTGTTCTTACTTCATCCGCGACTACCGCAAATCCTCGTCCCTGTTCACCGGCTCTGGCGGCCTCAATAGCCGCATTCAAAGCCAGCAAATTGGTCTGTTCAGAAATACCCCGTATAACATCCAGTATGGTACCAATATTTTCACTGTCTTTTTCCAGTTGCTGAATGACTTCTGCTGCCTTCTCGACTTCACCTGCCAGTTTATTGATCGAGCCGATCGTTTCTTCGACAACAGTATGTCCATTTGCTGTTTCAGTATTGGCCTCATTTGCTGATTGTGATGCCTGTGCAGCATTACGTGCAACCTCATGCACGGTTGCCGTCATTTGATTCATGGCAGAGGCTACCTGTTCTGTTTCTTTATGCTGTTTGGTGCTACTACTTTTGCTTTCTTCTGAAATCGCAGCCATTTCTTCAGCAGCGGTAGATAGCTGTATGGTGGATGAGGAAACCTGGCTAATAATAGTTTGCAGCTTGCTAATAAATGCATTAAAGCTATTGACCAGCTTGCCTATTTCATCATTGCCTTTTGATACCAGTCGACGTGTTAGATCACCTTCGCCTTTTGCTATTTCATCCAGCGTTTCTACAACATTCATGACATTACGCTCAATCATCATACTGATAAAAAGCCCAGTTAAGGTGACAATAACAATAACTAATAGACTAATAGCCAGCCCAATTTCAAGTGCTTTTACAGATGCTTCTTCAGCATCATTTATGCTTTGTGTAAAGCGATCATAACTGGCTGTCCTGAAAGCTTTTAGTGTGCGACTGTATTTGGTTAAAGAGGTGCGCATTTTCTCAACGGCCTGTTTGGTATCCTGTGGCTTTAGTGTGCCCTCAATCATGCCGGTAGTGAGTTGTCTGGCATTGGCATAATAATCATTAAACATCGCTGATACATTTTTAATGCCAGCCACCGTTTCACTGTCAAGCTTGCTTATTTCGTCAAAAGCAGTACGGGTTTGTGTGGCCATTTCATCAGTATCACCGACAAGATCGATTTCAGCACTGGCTACCGCAGCATTCAGAGTTTCCTTAATTTTATCCAGACGTACCAGGTTAGCATCGATGCGTTCAAGGGTCGGGAAATAGACATCTCTGACATTTAACAGGCGCTCAGCGTTTTCATTGGTGACCAGATAGTTAAATGATAGAACACTGATAAATCCGAAAACTGAAATTAAGACGATGAGTAGAATTTTTATTCGAATTGAAATAGAACTGAACCACTTCATAAAGAAATTACCTTAAATTTGAGTGGATCCATTACCCGTATTATTCCTTATTTTTATATTGTTTATAAATACAAACTTTAGAAGAAGCTATCTTAATTAAGAGGCTCCATGTTGTAAAAATCAGGCAGGGCAAAATGCCCCTGCCTGTGACCACAAGCTTATTTAACCGTTAACAGCACCTTAACAGTTTCATCAACAGAACCGCTGTCTATGTAACCCACTCCGTTTTTGTTACTGGCAACCCAGGCTTTGACTGCGGCATCATCTGCTGCCGTTTCCGGTGGTACTGCCTTACCTGAAAAAATCATTTTCGACCAGTAAGCTTTCATTTGCGATTCATCTTTTTTGGCTGCTTTTTGATAAAATGTATTTCGGGTTGCACTGCCTTCGGCCTGATCAATAGGGTTCATGGATGTACTTTTACCCAAAAAAATCTTTTTAACTTCAGACTGGCTCAAGCTGCTTGCTGAACTACTTTTGTTGGCTATTACGGCAATATCAGCCAGAACAATTGAGCTTATTAGCATAAACCCCAGACCTGTAACGAATGCATGTATTTTGAATTTCATATTATGGTCTCCTTAAAATACGATATTAAGAGCAATGTTAAACATATTCACGCTGCTACCGTCTGCTAAATCAGTAGTGTCTAACAACGCATCCTCAAAGAAACCGTTACCAATAATGTCGTCCACCTTTTGTGCTTCCAGTTTTAATACTGCATTGGTTCCAAGCCTTTTATTAATGCCTAGTGTCATACTGGATTGTTCAACACTTGCATCGTCTACTGCATATTCCTGAATCGTAAAATGAGGTTTCCATTCCCCTATAGAATAAGCTAAGGTGACATACCAACCTTGTCTATCTTCATCTGGTTCATTTTCTAACTCACTTTGACTGACTTCAGCTAATATTTGTAGATTGTCTAAGTTGGCTTCAGCACCTACTGAAATTATAGTTGAGTGCAGGCCATTTTCACCTCCTTCCACTGGGGTTGCCCCTGAGGTATCTATAGACGTAATCACTGAGTCATTATAACTTAGCATCACCTTTCCGATATCATTCTCAGCAGATAACACCAGACCAAACATCTGGTCTCTGCCCTCTATACCACCCTCTTCCTCTTCTTCATCAGTAGCACCATAGTAGAATTCAAATCCAAGCTCGATATCATCTCCGCCGGTAAATTTGTAAGCTGCACCCTCGTAGGCTTCAAAAAACAAACCGCCAGCCTCAGAATAAATAGATTCAGGTGCACGTACCCAAGGGAATATAAAACCCACATCAACGGTCTCAGAATATAAATTACCTGCATATTTAATTTTGCCAAATTTAATGACAGAGCTATCGTCTAATTTATAAGTCGCAAACGCCCAGTCAATAAATACATTATCTCCATTACCAGATCCAAACAGCTGGGCAGCTACACTTAAATTTTTGTCGATTTTGGATGCTGCATTTAGACCAAAGCTAGTGTTAGTAAAGCCCCAAGTGTCATCAACAGCGTCCAGGTAGCGCATTTGATCAGCATCATGCACATTACCAATAGCATTTAAAAAACCCGATAATCGTATATCAACCGCAGATGCTGTGGTTATCTGCAAGCAGCCAGCAGCTAATGTTGCTGCAATTAGGGAATATTTTAATTCTTTCATTATTCACACTCTCGAACAGTTATTATGCTTAATATTTCAGAGCAATATACCTAGGTATTTGTAAGGCATGTCTCTGTACGTTTGTAGGAAAAAACCTCATTTGAAGAAAAGCATAGTATATCTATTTAAAATAGCGACTTTTTGTAACTAATCATTGATTAAAGTTTATGCCCTAGGCAACATAAGGCCAGAAAAGTATGAAAAAAATCGAGCTTATTGACAGTTATGTGAGCATAGTAGAATTTATGCACTTACTGCTATGAAATCAACATCGTGCAGGCCCACAACCTTGGATTATCAATATTGGCGGTTAGTTAACGAAAAGAAATTTTAATTTAGATCAGATTTATGACTTCAAAAAATTAAGACTAGTTGCTAATCATGTCTTTCCAAACTATAACAATAGTTAATACATGATTTTGTCGAATTTAGTACTGAATACCTGCCAATCCTCATATTTTATCTTTTATCACTGCTGTCCCGTTAACTTTCACAGTAGTGCCATTTGATTAATATTGAGCGACCTATCTTTGATAGGCTCGCCTCTTAACAGCATCATTAAATCACGTTTTTCAAATAGATTTAATTGCAGTAAACGTAATATCTGCTGCATACTTTTATTTAGTTTTGACTGGAATTTAATATACGCCAGAAGAAGATAAAGACAGAGCGCAATCCATATTTGGGTTAACACAGCATTCTTGCTTGTACCAATAAATGACTTTATTTTTAAGTTCTGTTTTATCCATTTAAAGAATAATTCTACTTGCCATCTGGCTTTATAATTATCGGCTATCGTTTTAGCTGACAGCTTAAAGTTATTAGTTAAGAAAATATAATGCTTACCGGATATTTCGTCTTTATATCCAATGCGGCGTAGTTGTGCGGGGCATTTCTTCGCGGTTTGCGTTCCCGTGAATTCAATTGTCTGATCACTGGTTATGTCTTTGCTTTTTAATACAGTGTTGCGTTTAATAACACGGTATTTCGCGTTACTTTTAAGCCGAGTCACAAAGAATATTCCTTTAATAGTCAACTGGTTATACCAGTTGTAATCATTGTAACCTTTATCAACTGCTATGATGCTGCCTTTGGGGAACTTCAGTGTCCGACCAACTGTTACATCATGATCTTTACCTTCTGTAACAGTTACAAATTCAGGAAGGTAACCGTTATGGTTTAAACCAACATGTAATTTAATCGCGCCTTTTGTTTTACGAAAATCAGCCCAGGGAAACATGGATAAACATAAATCAATGGTTGATGCATCTAATGAGTAAAGCGGGTTTTTAAACTTAAAATTATGACTTGGCGCGAGTCCCTGACAACGATGAAGTAACTTACTAAATAGGGCCTCGTATAACGAATATGGCTTGTCTTCATTAATGCGGGATAAATTAGAGCGCGATAATTTGGCGCTGCCAAGATGATACAGCCGGTGTGCTTGTGCTGACATATTGTCAACAATATCCCGCAAACTGATTCTGCCTGATAACTGCCCCATGGTCATGGTTACTAACTGAGACCAGCGCGTTGCTGTTCTGAAAGATCTGCCACTGTGGTGTTGTTTTGCAAGGGTCTCAAATTCATGTCTCGGTATTAGTTTAAGTAGTTGTGAAAATACAGTATTATGGTGGCTCATGGTCTGGTTTCCTTTTTGTTTTTCAATGACTTGTCGTGATTTCATTGTAACAAAATTGAAGGGTCTCCAGGCCTACTTATTTAGTTCTTAACGGGACATATATGGTCCACCTCATATTGCAAGATAAAATAATGTGTAACTAAAAAGTATTGCTCCCATATATCCGGCCTTTCTCTGAGATATTTTTTAATCTCTGGCCCCGATGGAATCTGCGCACATCCATCTTATCAGCAGTCCGGCTTCTATCAGCCCAAGTCCCGTTCAGATTTATGAATGTGCAGGTGCTACCTTTTATGCCATCACTTCTATTTTATCCTCGCAATTCGTTGATTCTCGCTCTCTCACAATAGGTTGTTTAATACTTTAAATCATGCTTACTTGAAAATTTGTTTGCTTACTCATTAGCACCCAGGCAATTCGCACATTTTTATTCGCAACAGCGACTGCTGCAATATTATTTCCTCGCCGTTTTTCTAGCTTACCAACCCACTGATTACGTTTATCCTGATATTTCTCAGCAACTCTTACAATGGATCGACCACCATGAATTAACAGGGTTCTTAAATAGGTATCACCGCGCTTGCTGATACCCAGCAATGTTGGTTTACCTCCCGTACTCTGTTGACGAGGCACCAAACCTAGCCAGGCCGCTAACTCACGTCCATTTTTAAAAACACTAATATCACCAATGGCTGCTACCAGGGCTGTGGCACTAAGTAATCCAATGCCGGGAATGGTGAGCAAACGTTGGCAATGACTGTTTTCACGGCAGACAGTTTTTAATTCATTTTCGAGCTTCTCAATCCGTTCTTCTAAATGCACCATTTCTTCATATAGGTCATTTAATAGTGTCCTAAACAGCATCGTCAGCTCATTATCTGCTTCTTCAAGAATACCGGGTATTTCTTTGCGCACATTCGCGATGCCTTTAGGGATGATGATTCCATATTCCATCAGTAAGCCTCGAATTTGATTCGCCTGTGCGGTTCTTCTTGCAACAACCTGACTGCGAATTCGATGTATGCTCTGAATATCTTGTTGCGCAATGCTTTTGGAGGGGACAAAACGCATTGATGGGCGTTGTACGGCTTCACATATTGCTTCGGCATCAATTACATCGTTCTTATTCGATTTAACATAGGGCTTTACGAATTGAGGCGCCATCATCTTTACGCTATGTCCATATCGCTCAAAGGTGCGCTTCCAATAGTTGGCCCCTCCACACGCTTCAACACCAATAAGGCATATGGGCAACTGTGCCACGAAGGCTCGAAGTTTATTACGTCTCAGCTTTTTCATTAATACAACTTTTCCATGGCCATCTACGCCATGGAGTTGGAAACTTTTCTTTGCTAAATCAATTCCTAGCACTGCTACTACACCTTTTGGGTTATTATAGGTCATGGCCTGCCTCTCTCTTTTTGATGTTTGTTTTTGGTACTAACATCATGACTCATTTGAGGTCATTTGGGGAGAGGTGGACCATTCCATTAGCAGTGATCTTTTATAATAAAAACCGACTGCATAGCTATTTAAACTATAAAGCGTTGTTTGAATATGAGAAATTGATAGCAAATGGAGAGTAAGTGACCATAAGATCACGCCAGATATATTCTGGCACATATTTTATTAGCTATAATTAGTTTAAATATTAAATAAGTGCATTAGATCATGAGTAAGAATTGCCCCGATATTAATTGTGATAATTACGAGCCATCTATTACTGAAAAGCCGTATGTTCAACCGTTAGTAGGTATTATGGTTGGTATTTTCATCTGGATATTAGATGCCGCCGTTGATGTAGGTATCCTGGGGAAGGAGCAGAACATACTGGAGAATATTTTTTTTCCGGAAATTAGTGATTTATGGATGCGCAGTCTGATAACTTTCGCATTCTTAGTGATGGGTTTATCTGCACGTAAATCAATAATTAAGCACATAGAACTTGATAAGATTCTATTAAATCACAAGAAAGAACTGGAAATATTGGTTGCACAGCGCACTAAAGAGTTACAAATCAAAACTGAAGAAATGATAATCCTGGCCAACCAGGATCCATTAACCGGTCTGGCGAATCGGCGTAAATTTAACGAAATACTGCATCAAGAATATAACCGATACATTCGATGCAAAGTTCCATTTTGTCTTATCATGATTGATATTGATAATTTCAAACGTATCAACGACAATTATGGTCATGACATCGGTGATGAAGTTATAGTAAACTTCTCTAAATTAGTCAGTAATCAGATAAGAAAAACAGATGTAATTGCCCGTTGGGGTGGAGAGGAATTCAGTATCATTGCAATAGAAACAACTGATGATAGCGTTAGGTCACTAACTGAAAAAATACGAAATGTTATAAACTCTGTTCAGCATAATAAAGTCGGGAGCGTCACAGCGAGCATAGGTGTGACTTGTAGTAAAGATAAAAACTCCCTTGAAACTATAATAAAACATGCTGATGACGCCCTCTTTCAAGCGAAAAACAATGGACGCGATCGTATCGAATACTTATAGGAATATCATTACCAATGCACTTGCAAACCTAATTATATTGATATCAACAGCTGATTTAGCCATAGCTTCTAAAGAAACTGCACTAATCATAAAAGTAGGGTAATTTCCTTCCAGATACACTTTCGAATCTATTGTTATTTTTGATTTTCATTACTTTATCCTTCCTCCAGATTTATACCATAAAACGCATTCTGTTATAAAATATAAAGTGGCTGTAGAAAAATTACTTTTAGGCAATGATTTCCATCAGTCAAACATTTATATAATTTGCACTAGTTTATTATGTTGTTAGTTCGTTATTGATCTTTAAAACAAATGAGATTTGTCGACCTTGCTCTTTCAACGATTGGTCAAGGTATGTGTTTTAGAATTCAGCAGTTTTACGCGTTCAGAAATCGCATCAGGATGTACCAAATACACACCTTTACTCTTACGAAAGACAAATTTTGTATGAGTCAAAGTCACTCGACCGGGATCTATAGCCGCTGTGGCTAGAAAAGATGAAGCATATGAACTTTTAATATCACTAAAGTAAGCCTTAAAGTCTTTAAGCGTAACAATCGTACCCTGTGAATCTTTTTCGCCAATTTTCCCAGAAATAATCGCATCTAAAAAACGGTCTTTCAACGTAATATTATTACATGTCATGATATTAAGTCCTTATATAATATCGAATATTAATATGCCACGGGGAGTGAAGGACTATTACCCATAGAATATATATTCAGTTATTTAAAAATACAGCGAACCCAAGACTAAAAACACTTATAAATGCAGTATATAAAGGATGTCGACAATACTTGTTTGCGCCTGTAGTGATTAGCTTTCTTACGCGCTGTTTAAGCGGTAAAGATTGTATACTCCAAATTATAATAAATGCATTCACAATTAAGATCATTATGAATACTGTCCAGCGAAAATAATCATTAGCTGTTATTTCTGGTAGATTTATCATGGGCACTAAAAACCACGTAAGTAATAAAATAATCAGACTGAGCATGAATCCTCTTGGGCCAGAACCAAATATGCGATCATATTTATTCATTTAAATACCTTCAAACTCTTTGTTGATTTAGCGTTATTCTTTTGTCGCGCTATACAATGTCAATGTGCCAAAAACGGTGTTAAATGATTTATGTGCGGATACATTGATGAATCCTGATTCTTTAAATAATGTGATGAGTTTTCCTGAAACATTATCTTGAGTATTCTCAAACCCATCGAGCATCTGAATTAAATAAAACATGATTCTCATAAAAGAATTTGAAGGGCAACCCCAATCAGCGATATGAAGCTCACCCCCAGGCTTTAAAATTCTAAATATTTCTTTTGCTGTCCGTTGTTTTGCATCCCAATTTAAATGGTGAAAAAACAGACTGGAAACAATAAGGTCAAATTTATGATTTTCATATGGCAACTGATCTGAAAATGCCTGGTCATATGTAATGGATACGCATTCTTTTCCAGTCTTTTTTATCGCTATAGAAAGAATAGATTCATCCCCATCTACAGCCGTAACAATAGATTCTGGTTGAGACTGTTTAATTAAAATAGCCAATGTTCCTGTGCCACAAGCTAAATCTAAAACCTGTTGCCCTTCTCTTACTCTTGATTGTTCTATTAAAGCTTTCTTAAAGACTTTTTCTCGTGTTGTTGCGCCTACAATAAAGTCGTAAAATGGTGTTAGCCATTTAAATCTCAATGCGTGTACCATTTTGTTTCTACCAGTGTTATTCATAAGTGTATTTGTGCCTTAAAATAAATGACGTTAAAAATATCCATCACTTGAAGCATATATATTATTCTTTTCTTAGCTTGCAAACTTTGTATCATTTAAGATGTCACTTTCATTTAGCTCTCCGCGTGCATCAATAATTATATGCCGGGCACCATTAAATATTACCAATGCAATCAAACTACCAATCACTAGATCTGGCCAACGGGAATCCAGTAACCATACAAGTAGACCACCTAATATGACACCCATATTGGCAATGACATCATTTTTTGAAAAAATCCAGCTGGCTCGCATATGTACTTCACCATCTTTATGTTTTTCGATGATCCTTAAGCAATAAATATTGGCAATTAATGCAATGACACCTACACCCATAATTAAAACTGAAATGGGTTCACTACCAATAAAAACACGACGTAATACATCTGCAAGTATCATGAAACCAAGCGCCCCCTGAAACCAGCCACTAAGTAGTGCGGCTTTTGCCTTGTACTGTATGCTTTTTCCTATTGCATATAATCCAATACAATAGACAATTGCATCAGCGAGCATATCCATAGAATCAGCAATTAAACCTGTTGATTGCGCATACCAACCGAGACTTATTTCAAACACAAACATAAACGCATTAATTGACAACAGGGTTATTAGTACGCCCTTCTGTTCTTTATCTGTAATTTCAATTTCACAACCACAATCAGACATTTATACTTTACCTGTTTTTTTATTCCACAAAATCAATGCAATAATAATTAAACCTAACTGAACCAGTAAGCCCTGTAAATTTGGATATATTCCTAGCAAATCAACACGTATAAAAGCTACCGGACTGGAGACAATCAAGCCCGCTTCTTGAAGTGCAGCAATGCCTTTACCTGCAAAAATAACAGCCAGCACAAACATTAAACCTCCGGTTACTGCAAAAAACTGTCTCAGTGGTAAACGTACGCTATAGCGCATAATTAACCAGCCAAGCACAACTAAAACTGAAATAGCAGTAATAAAACCACTCAACCCCATAGTTTTACCCGCTTCGTCAGTTTGTGCCCACAAAGCCTGATAAAACAAAATAGTTTCAAAGGCTTCACGATATACGGCAATAAATGACAGCCCGGTTAATGTCCATAGAGTTCCGGAAGTTAATGCTTTGTGCATACTGTCATCGATAAACTTTTTCCATTTAGCCGCACTGGTTTTATCGTGCATCCAGAATCCTACATAAAGTAAAACTATTGTTGCGACAATAGCGGCGACACCTTCGGTAATCTCTCGAGACGCACCAGATATATTTACTATTGAAACAGAAGCCCACCAGGTAAATACACCCAGCACCAGTGCACTGATCCAGCCAAGATGAATGTAACGCAGCCCATCTTTGCGTTTAGTGCGTACTAAAAATGCAGCAAGTGCTGCAACAATTAATAGCGCTTCTAAACCTTCACGTAATAAAATAAAGAAAGCACTGGCAAAAGCTGCACCACCAGATAAACTTTTACTGTTCAATAATTCATCGGCAATGTCTAACTTTTTATTAATTAATGCTATTTCACTTTCAATTACATCAACACTTTCACCCGCACGAATTTTATTACGCAGCCCTGTCATGGCTACCTCAATTTCAAGCCTTAGAGGCTTGTCGAATGCATTAATATTTTGTTCGACTAATTCGAACCCTTCAAGATAAGCTTCTACTGCGTATTGGTAGGCTTTTTTTCTATCATTATTTTTATAAGCAGTAATCACATCACCGAGACGCTGCTTTGCAAATGTAAGATTTGACTTATTATTATAAAACACTTCAGGATGATGACGCAGATAAGCCATAATTTCGGCGCCATTTTCACCGTAAAGCTCTTTCGCCTGTTCCGGTGTAGTAACGGTCAGTTTACTGATATTTAACAACGGGCTTTCTTTGGTATCTATATCAGTTGCCGGCACCGCTAAACCACCAACATAAAATGCAAGTGACCAACGATCTTCATCGCTTAACTGATAATATGCTTTCATTGAAGTATCTTTAACGCCCTGTGTAATGGTGCTATGCAAGCCGTATAAAGTACGTTGTTTGTAGCGTTCTATATCATGGAAGTTAATCGGTGGTGGCTCCATGCCAATTGAGGCAGGGCCATCACCTAAACCCTCTGCGCCATGACATGAAGCACATTGTTCAACATAAAGTTGTTTTGCTTTCTCAAGATCAGGTTGTTTTCGAGGTACTACAACTATTTCATAAGCACTCAGAATATTCTGATGCATCTGTGCTGTTAGCTGCCTGACCTGGTCAGCGGATTTTTTTTCCTGAACCCAAACAGCCAGGGTATTAGTTTGCTCAACTAGTTCAGACTTAACTTTATGTTCAGGTAAGTCAGCAAGTTGTTGTGATATTCCGGCAGCAAAATCCAGCATCTCCGCATATTCGGCTTCATTAACCACTATCCCCTCATCTACTGCACCGCTGTAATCCACTCCAACATAATCAATCAGTTGTAATAACTGTTGTGTATCAGCCAGTAACGGCTTAATTAGTAGCATTAATGCCATGAATAAATAAACTGAAGTTTTCATAGTTTTATCTCATTAAAGTAATATCAATTATCATTCGAGCAATAAAGTGCTCATTTATCGCTTAATGTCTAAAATGTCTGTACGAGCTATCAATAAGTACTCAGGCATTATTTCTTTCATTGGCTTTTAATCACTTTGTAAAGTAATGAAAACTTTCCGAGCATTCATTCTTTTTTAGAATATTCACGTAGATAAGCGATCAATATTTCAAGCTCGGTTTCGCTGGGTGCAACAATGTCATTTCCATTTTGACTCATCCATTGCATTCGGGCGTTCATGCGCTCTACTGTTGCTAACCAGCCTTCTGCACTATGCAGATTGGGATTGGGTAAAGTGTGGCACTGAGTACAATACCGGTTAATAAGTTTAGCGCCATGAGATTGGGGTTCAGGTAATTGTGTAATATCGCCAATTTTAGGTTTACCTTTACCGCCCCACATCATGCCGCCACCACAACCACCACATCGGCCACAGCGTCCCATGCCACACATTCCTTGTGAAAAGGTTCTTTGTTTTTTAACAGAGGATGGTGTATTTTTTTGTGAAAAAGGATTGTCATCAGCATTGACTGTATTAGCAGATAACAGCAACAGTCCTGTATAAATAAACAAATATATGAATATTCGATTTACTATTTTCATGGCTTTACTCCATTAGTACTAACAAGAAACTCATTAAAATACACAGCGTACTCAACTCTCGTAAGTTTAGATCTCACTTCATGTAACATGATGGATGACATACACCTAAAAATTGATAGGCAGCATGTCATGTTCATTCACCCCAGCCCATGCCAGTCCCATCAGACTTAACCGTAGTCAAACCCAAAGCCTCCCAATTTTGCATACCTCCTCGATACCAGATCAGTTTGTGGACAGGGTAGCCGAGTTTGAGCAGCCCTTTGATGCTAGCAGGCGATTGGCCACACCATGGGCCATTGCAGAACATCACCAGCGTCCTGGCCGTGGAAAAGTCCCATGTTTCGTTCCTGTACCTGGCACGAAATTGTTTCTCCATTACCTCCCGTACTTTGATAGGTTTGGTCTTGCGGTTGCTAATCCTGTCAGCAGGGATATTCACACTCCCGGGAATGCTGCCCTTTTCAACTGAACCCGGTTTGCGAGAGTCGATCACCAGGATTGAGTTATCGCCATCGCTCATTTTCTTCAGGTAATGCAGCATTTCCAGCTCACCAATGGTTCTTACCCCGGGTGACAGTTCTATTGGTTGAATGCAGAACGGAGGACACTTGCGCGATGTCCTGGCGAATATCGGATTGATGCGATTGTTCAGATTTTGATTGCGCATGATGGTTACTTTCTGGCCATTATGCAAAACCTGAACCGAAGGTAGATCAGCAGTAATTTTTACGTCCAACGCTAATGACATGCCGGACAATAACAGACCGGTGATTAAGGCAATCACAGCAAATGATTTGTGAAGCGTCATTTTTCTTCTCCTGATTGCTCTAGCCTTTTTACCCTGATATCTCAGAAATTTATTTATCATTATTTAACCTTTCTCCTAGCAGGAGCCCGTGTGTACAAAGTATTTAATCAGATACCGGAATGGCATCAGTTATATCGACGGTATAGATCCAGCCCGCCAGAGGTTGACCTGTTCTCGCATTTTCACGAATCAGTGATATTGCCTCATCGGCA
>Ga0316206_1001733_pt1 | contig 17642 bp, 23 predicted proteins | sample 6monthpyrite_MG_FD_204942 | JGI IMG/M metagenome (GOLD analysis project Ga0316206, IMG submission 204942) | Microbial mat bacterial communities from mineral coupon in-situ incubated in ocean water Damariscotta River, Maine, United States -... | ecosystem: Environmental > Aquatic > Marine >... | reverse complement strand
GAAGGTGGCATGTCTAAAAAGGGTGTCGACTGTTCTGGATTTGTTCATCTCGCTTACAAACAGAAATTACATAAAAAAATACCCCGCTCTACAGAACTGCTGTCTGAATCAGGTAAAAAAATAAATGCTAATAAACTAAGAGCTGGCGATGTAGTATTCTTTAAAACTGGCTGGAAAGTAAGACACGTTGGAATTTATGTAGGAAAAGGTGAATTTATACATGCATCTAGTAGCCGTGGAGTGATAAAATCAAAGTTGAATAATCCGTATTGGAAAGATGCTTACTGGATGTCGCGTCGATACTAAATTAAAGATATTTTACTAGTATGATAAAAAATAAATTCAAAAATCTTATATTTATACTCATTCTGCTCAATTCAGTTAACACAGCCAGATCTGAAATACTGATACTCGTACATGGCTGGTCAGCTAATGCTAATACCTGGATACAAAGTGGCGTTGTTGCTAATTTAGCTGCGAATGGATGGGAAAATGCGGGTTTAGTAAAATCTTTACCAAACTATCATATAAATTATATCCCCGCATATGGAAAAAATGCTCGAAAAAAAGTTTATCGAGTAGATCTACCAGCAGAAGCACCTATAGCCATACAGGCCTCTCACTTAATGGCTGAAATCAATTTTATACATATGTTATACCCTACTGAGTCTATAAATATCGCCGGACATTCCGCAGGTGGTATTGTTGCACGACTGGTTATTTTACAGAAAAATGAACTTCCAATTACATCACTAATTACAATTGCGAGCCCTAATCTTGGTACACACCGAGCAGTCGATGCATTGAATTTAATACATGAAAAACCACTGTTCTGCCCGGGTCCGGGTTTAGAATTTGCTAAAACAATGTTTGCTGGTAACAATTATAACTATCTAAAATATTCTCAAAATGTATTGATAGATTTACAGCCCGAAAATTTTAACAACCTGCTTGGATGGCTAAATAAACAAAACCACCCAAATATAAAATATCACTCTGTTATTCGAGTTAATCCGGGGTTATCTGGCGATGAACTTGTCCCGGCATTCAGCCAGGATTTAAACCAGATCAGATCACTTCGTGGTAAAGCTAATAGCTATTTTACACAAACAGGGCATTCTCTAAATGCTGCAGATGGAATACTACTAGCTAATATCCTGAATCATAAAACTTAATTTTTACCTTTGACTATTGTTAAACCTAACGACTGCCAGGCTTGCATCCCACCACGGTAATAATAAATTTTTTCAGCTGGGTAACCCAGTGCTAACATCCCTCTTATAGCTCTCGGTGATTGTCCACACCACACACCATTACACCACAACAACACCTCCTTTGCCCTGCTAAAATCCCATTTACCACTTGCTGCGTCAACATCATCTTTAAGCATACCCATCATCTGATCAATAATAGATGCATTAGAACCTGAATTTGATGATACCGTAACTCCAAGTTTCGCAAGTGCTGAAACCTTTACAAGATCGCTACTGTCTTTATCAAATGTATTAAATGGAATATTTATTGAACTTGGAATTGTCGCTTTTTCAAACCAGCTACTTGTTCTTGCATCTATTACTACACCGGTACCTTTATTAACCTTAGTTTTAATAAAGCCAAGTAGCTCTAACTCACCTACCGTTGTTACATTACGAGCAACCTGCACTGGTTGAATACAAAATGGAGGGCATTGTCGTGATGTTTTTGTATAACCCCCCGATAACACATTGTTTTGATCTTGAATTCGTTGAATTTTAATAACTTTACCATTATGCACAGTGCTTACCGTTGATAATGTTTTAGATATATTCACATCTAAAGCATATACTGGAAACATTGAACTCGACAGAAATAAAAAAATAAAAGAATAAATATTTGTCTTAAATATACGAATCATAAAAGCACCTAATTAAATTTAGAAATATTGAAATCTATTTTTTAAAATAAAGATTGAATAACAATTTTGTTGCCGTAGGCATTGATAAATCGCTCTCATAATAAACATCTACAACTTGTTGTTTATCTTCTTCAGAAAGCATTCTGTATGATTTAAATGTAGTGGGAAGACTATTACGTAAAGTTTTTTCAAACACTAGTTTCTTATCGTTTTTTTCATCTGCTTTTAATTTTTCATCTACATTTAATTTTACGCCCTCTGAAGAAACGCCTTCCACAGAGTGACTAGACTCAGCCTCAGCATCTAAAGCATCAAGGTAAGAATCCGCCATAGACACTGGCGTGCTCAAAAAAAGAACAATTGCTATCGAAACCATTTTGATTTCAAAATTTGACAGGGGTATAAACTTCATCAACTCTACCATTATGTTTCTAAACCATGCAATTACACTACATGGACAGCTCATGAGCATCACTCTGATTAAAAATACAAGAAAACCTTATGGGTAAAAATAGACCTATACCTGATCCTTATATTAATACTAGCACAAAAATAAGGGGTTTTATGTGATTTATGGGATTTATGGGAATTTTGATACTAGATAATAAAAATTGTAAAATTTTGAGCCCGTAATTTATCAAATCCAGATATTAACTGTATAAACTTCTATGAGACTAAAATAACGCTATAACATCATTCTAAGTGACCATTGAGAGCACTCTATGATAAGACCTGGCGCTGATGGTGCGTTTCATATGCATGCTTCATGCTTCATGCTTCATGCTTCATGCTTCATGCTTCATGCTTTAAGATTTAAGATTTAAGATTTAAGATTTAAAACTGAATAATACAGCCGTACTGACTGATACATATAAACATTCAATACTGTCAGACTAAGCCCCCACAAAACAACACCAAAATAGAAAAAAAATGTAGGAACAAAGAAAGAAAGCAAGGTGAATAACATTGCAGACAAATGAATATAATACTGAAATAGCATTTTTTTACGACTTATAACTTCATTCATCGTAGGCGCAGAAGCTACACCTACTGTTGATTGAGATAGTTCTTTATTAAGATTAAGCCATACAAGAAATGGAACAATTTTAAATAACATTCCATTTATAACCGATATAACAAAGCCATAAAAAAAAACATAACCCGTTAAAACACTTAAATCAATCTCATAATATCTATCATAATTAAATATCAAAACACATGCAATCAACGCCCCTAAACCTGTCAACCAGAAATAAGTCCCCGCATCCACCAGTCTTTTTTTGCGTTTCAAAATAAGATTAATACTAACGAAAGAAAATGCCAAAACAGATATGCTTATAAGGCTAACAATGAACTGCAAAGGGTACTCAAAATAAATAAGTACTGACAATACCAAAATACAAAGGAACATAATTATTGAAAAATATTTCTTAAATTTATCAGGATACTCTTTAGTAACCTGAAACATGGGAATAACCTGATAAGCAATAGCTACTATCATTATAGTTACCCAACCTAAAGCTGCCCACACAACATGTATAGCAGTTAACTGCCTTAACAGAGGAAATGATTCCCAGGCGGTCCCTATAGCCAGCAGCAATCCCAATAAAAAAGTAATCCAGAAAGAGTTTATTGCCAGACGCATTCCTGTTGCCGAAGCAAATTCAGATTTAGCCTTAAATAAAGCAAAAGAGGTTAAACCCAGAAACCCTAACAATCCCGGAACCAGAAAAGTCAGGCCTGTTTTTATTGCATTACTCTCAGAAATTGCCAATCCAATAGTAAAAAAACTGACACCTATAACCATAAACAAGTAAATTATTTTACTGCTAACTTTTGACTTATAGATATCACAACCGGCTAATACGGGTAACAACTGGAATGTAGCACCTATCATCATCATGCTAATAAAACCAAGTGATAATAAATGCGTTATTGCTAAAGTTTCAGGCAACCACCTGTTGTGAAGAACTTCCGGCCCTGCAATGAGTAATAATATTGTCGCCGAAATTGCGAATATTGGTGCGCTAATGAAAAATCGTAGTGGAGTCCATAAGTCTGGTGCTTGCTGTAGAGAGAGCTGAGTATGATTCATGTTCATTCTTTATATAGATTGATACTATCATTTTAAGTTCAACGTATTTTTACAGAATACTAACACTATGTACGGGAATTTTTTTTGACTGAATTTAAATCTTACTTTTTACAAATTCACCTGTCTTTTTATCTTTAGCTAACCAGATATAAATATCAAAGCCACATGCACCATCTGTGACCTTATATCTAAATCCGTTATCTAATAAAATATCGTACAACGGATGCGGTTGCATACGGTGAATCATTTTTATGTACTCACCCTGCTTTAACTCATCCAGCCCTTTCATTGCAACATCCATAGGTTCTGGTGGTTGCATTTCATGAACATCCATTAATATTTCTTTACACATATTTACGCAGCACAATTACTTTTATCACGAATAGCTTTAGTCAGCTGTTCTGAGTTTTCAGCACAATCGCCATCTATCATAGGGTATAAGATTTGCTCTTCTTTCATGTTATGTTGCTGCATGTATATCAATAACGTTTCAGATAACCCCAGATACCGATCCTGATTTTTACTTTCTAGTGATTTTTCAAGTTCTGTTATGAGTGATTTCATTTGTTGGTGTTCGTGACGCATCATTTCTGTCGGCCCATGACGCATGCCACTGATTTCTTCGAAATTAGGGAAAAGAATTTCTTCTTCATGTTGAAAGTGAAATAACAGGCAGTTTATAAATTTTCTTGCAGTGATATTAGCCTGATTCCAGTCATTCTTTGAAACATATAACTCTGCACTAACATAAAGCTCATCACATAACTTGTGATCTGCGGTCATTACATCGCTTATTGAAATCATTGTTTCTCCCATATACGAAGAATATACAGATACAAGCTACGTCCTCCTTAACAAATATCAATTTTGAATATAAAAATCAGACTTCTGCAAAGTCCTCCATTTGATCTCTATCGAGTATTTTAATTTCTGAGCCATCTACCGTAATCGTTTCACTATTTCTTAACTGCTTGATTATTCTTGAGAAAGTTTCAGGTTTAATAGAGAGACGTGAAGCGAGCACCGATTTAGGCATGGTTAAACGCAAATGATCACTATCCCCTGCCTGCTGTAACAAGTAAGAAGCAAGGCGGTGTCGACCTGTTTGCACACTAAGATGATCAATTTCATGCACAAGTCCACGAATACGCTGGCTCATTTTTCCCAAGAGAGCCATACATGTTTCCGGGCTTTTATTAAGCATCTGTAAAAACTGTCTGGCATCAAAAGCAATTACTTCGGCCTCATTTAACGCGGAAACAGAGACCGGGAAGTGCGGCTGCTCTAAAAACATCAATGCCTCTCCAAATGTTTCACCATCTTTTACAACTTCTATCACTTTTTCCTGACCATCTGCAGAAATACGAAATAATTTTACCAGACCACTAAATACTAGATAAAAGCTTTCAACCTCATCCCCCTGAGAAAACAGTGATTCTTCTTTTTGCAACTTATGTAAACAGGCATGTTCCCAGATACCCGCAAGCTGATGATCAGTGAGGTTCTCAAACAGGTGGATATTTTGCACAAATTTTTTATGTAAAGGCGTTAACACGGAGGCTCCAGCTTATAATTATTATACTTAAGGAATTAAATTATTATATCTCTTCAACAACACCAATAAAAGTGTGTGTTTTAGGCTTGATTAATATCAAGGTCTCTTATCAAGCAGCGTTATCTAATATAGCCACGAATATATATACCTATATATATAAATGAAAACAGCGAGGATACTACGCTATGTCTGAGGTTTTTACTAAATCAATGGCACGTAACATCTTTTATGGTGGAAGCGTGTTTTTCTTCTTACTCTTGCTAGCACTCACATACCAGACTCATGAAGCCTGGCCTGAGCGTGACAACCATGAAAATCTGACCGATCAGGTTCGACATGGTAAAGAGCTATGGGAAGTCAATAACTGTGTTGGTTGTCACTCATTACTAGGTGAAGGCGCATACTTTGCACCTGAATTAGGTAATGTTTATCAGCGTTATGGAAATAGCACTGAAGCAATCAAAGCATTCATTATGAGTCGTCCTAAAGAAGGTATAGAAGGTCGCCGTAGCATGCCCCAGTTCAACTTCAACGATGAAGAACTGGAAGCAGTTGCTCAATTCCTTAAATACGCGTCAGGGATAAACACAAACGACTGGCCACCTAATATTCAAGGTTAAGAGGTAGAGATAATATGAAATATGAATCACAGTCAGTTGCAAAACTGTACTTTATCGCTGCAATAGGCCTGTTTGTTGGTCAGATCGTATTTGGTCTGGTAATGGGTTTACAATATGTCGTAGGAGACTTTATGTTTCCTGAGATTCCCTTTAACGTTGCCCGTATGGTGCATACCAACCTGCTAATCGTCTGGTTATTGTTTGGTTTCATGGGTGCTGCTTACTATCTTGTACCTGAAGAAGCCGAGACCGAACTACATAGTCCGATGCTGGCAAAACTCATGTTCTGGGTATTTTTAGTTGCTGGTGCATTAACGATATTAGGTTACTTACTGGTACCTTATGCAACATTAGCCGAAATAACGGGTAACCATTTACTACCCACCATGGGTCGAGAGTTCCTCGAGCAACCCACGATTACCAAAATTGGTATTGTTATTGTTGCGCTGGTATTCCTCTACAACATTGCCTTCACCATATTAAAAGGCCGTAAAACAGTAATCACTCTGGTGTTACTAATAGGTCTGGCTGGTTTAGCAATTTTCTTCCTGTTCTCATTCTATAACCCTGATAATCTGGTTAAAGATAAGTTCTACTGGTGGTTTGTTGTTCATCTATGGGTAGAAGGTGTTTGGGAATTAATCATGGCTTCAATTCTGGCCTTTGTATTAATCAAAACAACCGGTGTTGACCGTGAAATTATCGAAAAATGGTTATATATCATTATCGCAATGGCACTGATCACAGGTTTAATTGGTACAGGACATCACTTCTTCTGGATAGGTGCCCCGGAGTACTGGTTATGGTGGGGTTCTATATTCTCCGCACTCGAACCAATACCGTTCTTTATGATGACCGTGTTTGCTTTCAATATGGTAAACAAACGTCGTATAAATCACCCAAATCAGCCTGCAGTATTATGGGCACTGGGTACAGCGGTAATGGCATTCCTGGGCGCAGGTGTATGGGGTTTCATGCACACATTAGCTCCAATCAACTATTACACTCACGGTACGCAGATTACTGCAGCACATGGTCACATGGCCTTCTACGGTGCTTATGTAATGATCGTTCTGGCAATTATTTCTTACGCAATGCCAATGATGCGTGGACGTAAAGCCTGTAACAGTGCCGCTTCACAAGTTGCAGAAATGTGGTCTTTCTGGTTAATGACTATCTCTATGGTATTCATCACACTGTTCTTAACAGGTGCCGGAATCCTGCAGGTATGGCTACAACGATTCTCAGATGAACCCATGTCATTCATGGTCGTTCAGGATAAGATCGAAGTATTCTACTGGATGCGTGAAGGCGCAGGCGTAGTCTTCCTGATTGGTTTACTGCTCTATGTTTATAGCTTCTTTATCGGAGGCGAAGAAAGAACAGTAGAAGAGAAGGTGTAAAAAGAAGTACCGGTTGTTGGTCGGCTTTTATTCAAGCCGGCCAACATACCACCCCTTGTCTACCCCCGTATAGAGACAATCATGTATATGCAAGACACCATCAAAACCAAATACCCACCCGGCGATCTTGCACTCTGGATTTTTATCTGCGCCGAACTTCTGGTATTTGCCATTTTTTTTGCCGCATACGCTTTTACGCGAGCTAGCAATATCGAATTATTTAATCAGTATCAGGCAACCTTAAATACTGATCTTGCATTACTAAATACCATCGCTTTACTAAGCAGCAGTTACTTTGTTGTTAGTGCGATTATTTCCATAAAAGAAAACAAACAAAAACAATCCACTCTCTTTTTATTTCTATCCATTGTGGGCGCTTGTGCATTTTTAATTATGAAGATGACCGAATACACACACCATATGAGTGAAGGCATTAATTTAACAACAAACCTTTTTTATATGTTTTATCTGTCACTTACCTTTTTTCATTTTATGCATGTAATTTTAGGCGTTATGATACTGACAGTACTATGGTTTAACACACGTAAAGGTTTGTACACAGCCGACAATCACGATGGTCTGGTATCAGGTGGTGCATACTGGCATATGGTTGATCTGGTATGGCTTATTCTTTTTCCACTAATTTATATTATGAGATGAGTGGAGATATATAATGGAAAAAAGCTATCGCACAAATAATATTATATTTACGACATTAGTATTACTTACTTTATTTACCTGGATCTTAGGTCAAGCTGAAATAGTTGGCGATATATCTGGAGTAATAAATGGAAAGATATTTTTCCTGATATTACTGACAATCGCAATTATTAAAGTGCAGCTAATTGGTGATTTTTTTATGCACCTGAATACAGTTTCAGGTTTCTGGCGCTGGATAATTACCCTATGGGTAATGCTTACAGGTGGTTTCATCGCCATCGCATTCTTATTATAAGAGGACACAATCATGACCGAAGCAGCAACATCTATAAACTCACATGATGAAATACCCTTCTACCAGCCAACCGGTAATGAAATGGAGTTATTTGAATATGCTTATAAAAATAAGTTACCTCTTTTAATAAAAGGCCCGACCGGCTGTGGTAAAACACGTTTTATTCAGCATATGGCGGCTAAACTGAATCAGCAACTATATACAGTTGCCTGCCACGATGATTTAACCAGTGCAGATTTAACCGGTCGGCATTTAATTAGTGAAACCGGCACCTACTGGAATGATGGCCCACTAACCCGTGCTGTGCGTGAAGGTGCAATCTGTTATTTAGATGAAGTAGTAGAAGCCCGAAAAGATACCACGGTAGTGTTACACCCATTAACTGATGACAGGCGTATTTTACCCTTAGATAGAACCGGTGAGATATTACATGCTCCTGATAATTTCATGTTAATTGTATCTTACAACCCGGGTTATCAGAATTTATTAAAAGGCATGAAACCCTCTACTCGACAACGCTTTGTTGCTATTAGCTTTGATTACCCCAATGAAGAGCTAGAAACACAAATCATTATTAATGAAACAAAGATAGAAAGAGAACACGCTGAAAAACTTGTAGCCATCGCCAGCGCACTTCGTTCACTTAAAGATCATGATTTAGATGAAGCCGCATCTACGCGTTTACTCATCTATTGTGCAACACTAATTAGTGATGGCTTTCCTTTCAGAGATGCCTGCACTGCAGCCATTATTGAACCCTTAACCGATGATGAGGATACATTAAAAGCATTACACGATATCGTTGATGCTTTTGTGGATTAAACAATTTTTCCGTCATACCTGCGAAGGCAGGTATCCAGTGTCTTAAGTTCGCTCGAAGACGCTGGATTCCTGCCTACGCAGGAATGACAGGATACAAAAAATTATGTTAGCTCCAGCAACTAAAACACAGGCTTATAGAAACTTGGGACAGATAGCCTTTTTCGCTCTGTTTATGTTTGCGCCTGTATTGGATATTTTTCGACTGGATTTATATGAAGGCAACTTTATTTTACTGGGTTTTAACTGGACATTAGGTTTAACCGAACTTCAGCATGGTAATGCCACTGCAAGTGAAGCAGCCATTAATATTTTAATCAGGGTTTTCCTGCCCTTTCTTGCATTAGCCGGTGCATTTATTATAAGCAGTTTTTACTGGGGACGTCTCTATTGTGGCTGGTTATGCCCACATTACACAGTAGTAGAAACAATTAACAAATTAATGACGCTTGGCATTGGTAAACCCTCACTCTGGGAAAACAAAAAACTCCCGGAAAAACAAGCGGATGGCTCAGTTCAAAAAACAAACCCCATATATAAAACATTTACCTTTTTAGCCATTATAGGTTTTGCTTTTTTATGGGCAGTCAGTTTTATGACATACCTGTTACCTCCAAAGATGATTTACCATAATTTATTCACCTTTCAACTCACGTTCAATCAGGCGTTATTTATAGGTGTAGCCACTTTTTTATTAACAATTGAATTTGCTTTTGCAAGACATTTTTTTTGTCGCTTTGCCTGTGCGGTTGGCCTGTTTCAAAGTTTATCCTGGATGAGTAATAATAAAGCCAGGTCAATTCAGTTTGATAATTTACGTGCAAATGAATGCAAAGACTGTAATGAGGCCTGTGATAACGTTTGCCCTATGCGCCTTAAAACCCGCAGCAGTAAACGCAAAAAGTTCACCTGCACAACCTGCCTGGCATGTGTATCAGCCTGTGAACAGGTAAAAAATGGTGAGCCATTACTCAGCTGGGATAAACCCCATGAGGGCGCACGTAGTACTTCCCCAGTCTTTGTACCACTTAAACCAAAGGAGAGTAAGTAATGGAAGAACAAATAGGAGAACTCTGGCATAAGATTCTTTATAAAGTTACCGATCAAACTTTTCCGCAATCTAAGGTTGAACTAGGTGATATCAAAGGTCGATTACTTATTTATCTAAGAGCCTTAAATAAAGATAACGGTTTATCCATCGAGCTGGCTGACAAACGTAAACATGCTAACCAGCGCAACTGGATACAGAAAATGGCAGGTAATAATCGCTATATTACTGCATGCTGGCGAAATGAAGACTCATTATATTTACCTGCTGAAATTGCCTTTTACGAAGAAACCGAACTTAACAAAGATCTATACTTCTGGCTTGCAGGATTAAGCTCACAAATACCCGATGAAGAACTATCTAAAATTGATAGCTGGATTAGCTACAATCAGGTTCTATGCCAGCAAACATTACAGCAGCACAGCGGACTTAAAGAAAAATATCAACGACTAGTTAAAGCACATATTAAAAACCGTCCAAATTTGGAAACCTTAGAAGGTGACGATCTGTTAGCAGAAAAAATAATACGCGAAGCCTTATTAAACCCGCAAATAATTCAGCAACTACCTGAAACAAAATTTGACCCTGCGCATGTACCCCTATGGCTATATCAACCACCAGAGCAGAATAAAAAATCTATAAACAGAGACAATGACAATAATAACCAGCACAGTAAAAACCAGAAAGAAGTAAAAGACATGGCGCGCAAAAAAGCCCGCGAAGTTGAATCAAGTGAAGAAACTACAGGGTTAATTGCGGTAAGAATGGAAAACATCTTTTCCTGGGGAGAGCACGCAGCCGTAGATCGTTCACTTGATGATGAAGACGATTTAGACTGCGCAGAAACCGCTGCAAGAGAAATGGATGAAATTGCAGTGACTAACAATCAGCGCGCCTCATCTTCACGTTTAAAATTTGATCTTGATCTGCCCTCCTCTTCTGAAGATGACATTGTAATAAGTGATGGTATTTTATTACCTGAGTGGAACTATAAAAAATCTGAATTGATTAAAGACCATTGCCGAGTTCTTGAATTACAGATAAAAAACCCGGGCAGTAGTGAATTACCTGATCACTTAAAATCAATTGCTAATAAGTTAAAAAATCAGTTTCAGGCATTAGCCCCTGCAAGACACTGGAGAAATGGGCAACAGGATGGTCAGGAAATTGATATTGAACGCTGGATACGTTTTGCCAGTGACAAAAAGGCCGGCAAAGCATCTGCCGATCAGTTATACAAAGAAATGCGTAGCGGTAATCGTGACATGTGTTGCACCCTGTTAGCTGATTTATCTTTATCAACTGACAGCTGGTTAAACAATGACTATCGTATTATCGACGTTATCAGAGACACGTTATTACTCTTTGGTGAAAGCCTACAGGCAACCGGTGATGATTTTTCTATATGCGGATTTTCATCTCGCAGACGTGACCCTGTTCGAATTCATCAATTGAAAAAATTTAATGAAAAATATAACGGCATAACTCGTGGCAGAATAAATGCAATCAAACCGGGTTACTACACACGCTTAGGTGCAGCCATACGTTACACCATGAAAGAACTTGCTAATCAGCCTCAAGGTAATCGCTTATTACTCATTCTAACCGATGGAAAACCTAATGATCTTGATCAGTACGAAGGTCGTTATGGTGTAGAAGATACAAGGCAGGCAATACTGGAAGCAAGGCGTGAAGGTTTACAACCATTCTGTGTAACCATCGATACTAAAGGTAACGAATATTTGCCATACCTGTTTGGTAGCGATAGTTATGTGGTCATTAAAAACCCAATTGAACTACCAAAACGTCTACCATTATTGTATGCACAATTAACTAGTCGTTGAAGACTAGACAAGTTAACAGATACCTGTTCAATTACATAATGGGTATCTAACCTGAATTAGGATCGATATGCAAAAATCTAAAAATTTATTACAAAAAATATCATTAATCAGTGGAACGATTAGTTTTATATTATCTATCGTCTGTATGGTATGGCTTTTTATAAGATACCTGAATCAGGGTTTAAACGACCCAGTTTCAATGAGCCTGATGGCCTCTATTTTCTTCTTTATTTGTGTTGGTGGGGTTCTAATTGTTATAACTAAAGCCAATATTCCTGACTTTAGTAGTCAGGCCAAACCATGGGATAAAGATTAATATCTGGATTTATTGAATTATGACTAATCTTCAAACACCTAAAATATGGTTTTATCTTTCAATTTTACCCAACTTTGTAGTTTTACTGGGTTTAACACTGGTGTTTCTTGCAAACACTTTTCAATGGGGTATAGATAATGAAATACCTGTTTCTATGTTATTAGGTTTATTCTTTTCTGAATTTAGTATGGTTATTGCTGGACTAGGTTTTGTCGGTTTCATTAAAACCAGCCCTAAATCGACAGGCGTAAAATTTTTAGGTATATGGAATGTGATATTACTAGTTTCTGCGTGTATTATTGGTTATAACATTTTTATGACATTATAAATAATCTGAGATATTTTACATATAGCAGCAGCATTAGATTAAAAAACCATGATAGTTACCATAAACAATGACATCGTCAGAAAATCTAAAGCGCCACATAATATTTTTTTGTTAAATCTTGCGCTCATTCATTTATTAATGACACCGGCGACATTAATACTTGAAATTGGTATATCAGGTCTATTAATCCCTCTGGCCTTTTCACTGTTAATAATGCTTTACAGTCTAATTAGAATTAAAAACATAGATATTAATGAACACTGGTTTGTCTATGCACACTGGAAGTTAGCATTAAACCGTTACCGGTTATTATTAATATCTTATGGCGTAACGTTAGCTCTTTTACTCATTGGCTGGTTAATATCAACAACCTCACCTGACCCAAACATGCAGGCTATTTTATATACTGTGTTTATTAGAATATCTGTTATGCCTACCCTGTTAATGGTGCTGGTGAACTTTTTTCTGGAATCCAGCGCCTTGAGCATGGCAGCAAAGGGTGAAATAGCTGATTCCTTAGTTATTAAACTACCTGAAAATATCAGGGCAAAAATCTCATAAAAACTCAACGCCCTGCATAAAACATTATTTGAATATTGCACCTTATGGGCTATAGCCCTTTAACAGCGCATAGGATTGATTTTCATTTATATGATGGTTTGGTACACTACAGCTTAAACTTTTTACTCCTAAACACATGACAACTATCGCCTCATAGCAGGCTTTCATTATCTTAAAAATTAAGTGTCGTTTCCCTTTACAGTTATCAATCATTAATAATCACATTTTTTAATAATCTCCCAAAAGTCATAGGCTTATGAATTCGGAATGGTTATTGCTTGTTAGAGACGGGATCAATAAAAATTTAAAATATGTAAAGAAAAACAGAAACATAAGGTCAGATAAGTTCTTATTTTTTTAATTTTATTTTCTACGCCGAAAGAAAAATGTAAAAACAGGATCTGACACCATATAACTTACTGTCATGCTCACATTTGATAGTAGTTTATCTGTAGCTATATGTTAAAAGAATAATAAATAAGTGACACTGGAGGCCACTATGAAAATGCAATATCGCAATACTTTGTTAGCAATCACACTCGTCGTTCTAAGCACCCAATCATTAGCATCAATAAATATTACAGGCAACTCTGCAGAAGTCGTGAAATTGCGACAGAATTGCTCTGGAATATCTAATTGTGCGACGACCTTCTCAGAATTGTTAGTCTGGACCTGGAATACCCGTCAACCAAATGCTATTAACCCACTGACTATTGATATAGGGCCGGGAATTTTTCCGCTGATTCGTTATGTCAATAATGAACCCTTCCCTTTAAACCTTTGTTCAAACGGTGGTCATGTCAGTTTTAAAGGCGCCGGTCAGGGCATTACAACAATCGGTGGCATCGGTAAACCATATGGCCAGGCATTTAACATCGGTACAAAATATCATTCTTCCGTGGGTATCATTGATTGCAATAAGTTATCATTTCAGGATATGACTATAAGCTCTGATGTTGCATCCGGCAACGGCGTTTATTCTGTGCACCACGGAGTGGGCTGGTTTGGTGGTGGTGACTCAACATGGACAAATGTCTCTATTGAGGCTTCAAATTATGCATGGATTGATACCTGCCTAAGCAATACAGGTCAAGTTCCCGGCAACCATGTCTGGTTCGGCTCTAGCATCAAATCTATTTCTGCTACCAACTACTACAACATTGGTTACGCTTCCACATGCGGTAACTCGTCATTTTATGGGGGTGAAATTTTCTCTATAAAAGAAGCCGCCGCAGTGACACCTGGCACTCTTGTTGCGGTAGCAGCTAAGGGCAATCAAGCGTCCATAAATATTTATGGATCTCTCATCAGATCTATTGGTATGCCCAATTCAATTGGTATGGGGGTTTTCAGCTCGGGAAATACCATTGCCTTAGGTCAAGGTGGTATTGTGGCAATGGATGGGGCGGTAGTACACATGCACGGCGGGATTATTTCAGTACTATCTAACTCCTCTGCAAACAGCAGTTTATTTGGTGTAGCGGCGAGTAACGGTGGAATGGTTCATACACCAGACACTGCTTTTGGTATGCGTCCGGCTGGAACTGGCTCAGCCATAAGGGTGATCAACAATGGTGCGACTATACACTCTCCTTTCATGTGGCCCGAAGATTCAGTGCCACCTAGCATTACTTCGGTAACTGGTGCTGATGTATTTGTTGAAACTGACTGTTCATCAACAGGATGTCAAACAACGGGTGACCAGCCTCACATGCTGATTTACAGCGAAGCATGTGGAAATAATGGTTCTTCGCCCTGGTTCGATATTGTTACATCTAGCTGTCGTTAGATTAAAGAAAATATAGAAGAATATAAAATACAGGGTAAGGTCTTGCCTTTTACGTTTGGTTTTTTATACCGAAAGAAAAACACAAAAGACAGGACCACCCCCTTATACTTACAGATACGATCTTAATTTTAAATTCTATTGGAAAATATAACCATACAAGACAAACAATTCGTGTGTGCGAACCGCATGACACACTTCGCAAGCAGACTACTTGCTTAGCATTAATTAAAGGAAAGAGATGAAATTAATATTTATTACATTTTTAAGCATGTTTATTAGTACACTAGCAAATTCCAACGATCTAAATTCAAGAGAGAATCTAATAGCAGCAGCACTGGATGATTATGGGAAAGTGTCAAGCGCATGGGCTCTTAATGAGCGATGCCAATTTGTTAAAGAACAAGAAAAAACTTTATTTGAAAAGAATATCTCACTAATCACTGTTGCACTAGCTCAAGACCTTGGTGGCCCTCAAATGGTGTATATGGTTCAAGCTAGCGTGAAAAAAACATTAGAAACACCTAAATACGCTGGTTGTACCGGCGAACCGAAGAAAATATTCAATTATGGATATAATCATTCTAAAAACTGGAGCGACCAGATTCGCAGGATTCAGAGCAAAAAATAGCTAACAAAATTTTCAGGGCACCTCACTCTGGGTGATGTGTAAAAAATATGATTAAAACACAAACAATAACACTTATATTATTATCATTTATTTCAGTTAATGCATTTACTGAAGAAACGCCACCTGAATATATAATTGATGAGTATATTAAGCTCAATAGTTTTTCTGAAAAAGGCGACGTTATAAAAAAAGAAAAAATATTTTATAAAGAAGTAGATGCTGATCATGATGGAAAACTTGACTGGTATTTAGATAACCCACTCAGTTGTGGCAGCCAGGGTTGTAATGGACAGGTTTATTTACTAAAAAAATCAAAATATTGCTATGGCGGGCCTGAAACTAGACATACTGTTGGTAAAGTACCAAATAAAGAACTGAAATGTGTAAAATAAGCTCATATAACAAGACAATTTAGCTTGCCGTTAGGTTAAAACATGGATAACAATTATATAAAAGAAGTTATTGAAATTGAAGGACTACGAATATTAAGAAAGTATCCTCCCGATGATATTTTAATGAATTTCTCTCAAACAAAATTAAATCGAAACATAGAAGCCTATAACAGAGAAAATAAATTAATTTGGGTAATACAAGAAGCTCCTCAAGGTGGAAAGGATCAAGATAAAGCCTACATGAATATATGGGTAAAAGAAAACAGGCTAATCGCTGGAAATTTTATTGGCATTGATTATCTAGTAAATTTAACTACAGGTGCTGTTACTCCTATAAATAAAGACACTAGACCGTGGTAGTTAATCCAGCCAACAAATCGGTAAATTACACATACGAATAAATGCCTCGGCGTTACATGAAAAGGAAATGAAGTTGCAATTTAATCAACATGGGCTAGAAATAAAAAGAAACTATATTTCTAACTCTATAATTGACGCTATTAAACACGAGGTATCCTCTTCAATAGAAGAGTATCCTAAGCATGGTATACGAAGTGCTGATAAAAAGTTTATAACTATAAATCAACTGGCACATTCTAGTGACTTAATCGACCTCGCCAGCTCTTTACTAGGTTCAACGCCAGATATAGTAAGAGTTATATTCTTTGATAAAACTCCAGACAAAAACTGGCTCGTTACCTGGCATCAGGATAAAACAATAGCTTTAAATAAAAAAGCAGAAGTAAATGGTTGGGGGCCATGGAGCATAAAAGATCAAACGCATCATGTGCAACCGTCACTAGAAGTTCTAAATCATATGGTTACTTTTCGCCTACATCTTGATGAAGCCAATGAAAATAACGGTTGTTTAAAGGTAATACCAAAAAGTCATAAGCTGGGTATACTATCTCAAAAAGAACTTGTCGAAGTCGTAAATAGCAAGCAAGCGTATCTATGTGAAGCAAAAGAAGGTGATTTGTTAATTATGAAGCCACATATACTACATTCTTCTAGTAAATCTAGTAATCCTGCTCATAGGCGTATTGTTCATATTGAGTATAGTAACTATAAACTGCCTGAGAGCTTATCATGGGCGTAAGTACATCTAACAGGGAGATAAGGTCGTATTTTGTATAAAGCAGTAAAAAGTTGGAGCAACCTAATCAGACAGCCTGGTCAATTACTCTGGTTTTACATATAAAAGAGATTTAATAAAATAATATGATTGAATTAATAAAAGTAATTGTGGTGTTTTTCGCTATAGGTGTGTTTGTAAAAGCGATCAAGATACAATACAAAATAAATAAAGAAATTCAAAATAAGAATGAATCTGCTGAAGAAATCAATACCGATGAAATTATCTATTTTCATGTGCATTTCAACAAAATTTAATTT
>Ga0316206_1001732_pt1 | contig 17645 bp, 15 predicted proteins | sample 6monthpyrite_MG_FD_204942 | JGI IMG/M metagenome (GOLD analysis project Ga0316206, IMG submission 204942) | Microbial mat bacterial communities from mineral coupon in-situ incubated in ocean water Damariscotta River, Maine, United States -... | ecosystem: Environmental > Aquatic > Marine >... | reverse complement strand
TATTATTGTTTATAGACGACGATGTAAAGGCCGGTGAATTGATGCTTCGTTTTTGTGAGAATTCACCTTTTGGTTGTCGTGTGTTTTCTAATCCTGAGCATGCGCTGGAATATTTTTCTGAACAGGGCGCAGATGTGATCGTAACCGATTTGCGTATGCCGCATTTAACGGGCATAGAACTACTGGCAAAAGTTCGTGAAATAAATACGGATGTACCGGTGATTATAACGACAGCCTATTCAACAATAGATGATGCTATTGATGCCCTCCGTCTGGGTGCAACAGACTTTATAAAAAAACCTTTTGATATGGATGAGCTGATCATGCTGGTTGAAAGGACGATGGAAAGTTCGAAATTGAAGCAGGAAAATCGCCTGTTGAAAAAACAGCTGCGTGATGTAAGCCATGGTATGACAATGGTGGGTGAATCAAAGGAAATGAAGGTGGTTTATAATATCATCGAAAAAGTAGCCGACATACGTTGTCATGTCATCATTGAAGGTGAATCAGGGACGGGCAAGGAACTTGCCGCGAGAGCTATTCACGAACAAGGTGCATACAATGATAAACCCTTTGTCGTTATTGATTGCGGTGCGTTGTCAGACACACTATTGGAAAGTGAGCTGTTCGGTCATGAAAAAGGTGCGTTTACCGGTGCAGCTCAAACTAAACAGGGTCTTTTGGAGGTAGCATCGGGAGGCTCGGTTTTCCTGGATGAGATATGTAATATTTCAGATAGTATGCAGGTGAAATTATTACGTGTAGTACAGGAGCAGCAAATTACCCGTGTAGGTGGCGTTCATCCTATTGCGATTGATCTCAGGTTCATTGTGGCAACTAATCGTAATCTTGAACAAATGGTTGCAGATGGCAAGTTCAGGCACGACCTGTATCACCGTCTGAATGTTGTCAAGCTGGTCGTGCCACCCTTGCGCGAACATACCAGCGACATACCTTTATTATGCAAACATTTTATCCAGGAACTTAATAATCGTTACAGTCGTCAGATAACAGAATTTGATGCCAGTACTATGAAGTTGTTATGCAATCATCATTGGCCGGGTAATATTCGTGAGTTACGCAATACCGTAGAGCGATCAATAGCGTTAGCCGATAGTACGGTATTGCACCTTGATGAATTGCCTGAAATAGTCGCGCAAAGTAGTCAGGGCAATAACATCGATAGTGATATGCCAACGATCGAAGAACTTGAGCGTCGTTATTTAATCAAGGTTTTGAATCATTTTGGTGGTAACCGTGAAAAAACGGCAGAAAGCCTGGGTATCAATAAATCAACGCTCTGGCGAAAATTACAGGTAATAAACGGACCAGAAAAAGCCTGAATCGTATATTTTGATGGAATTATCCATGTTCTGATAGATTTACACACGCAGTTGATATTTCCTGTTGTCTGTTTGTATTAGCTTCATTAAATTGCAATCAGAATCGTGCAGTATGCAATCAAGTAAAATGCATATATTCATAAAAACTTACTAAGCAATTGTTTTATATGTAAATATATATATGGCACATCACTTGCCTCTTAATTCTGTACATTGTTATAGCAATCAGGAGGTATTACAAATGAAACGAAGAACCCTGTTAAAGGGCAGTTTATCAGCGGGAGTTGCGAGTATCGCAGCGACAGCGGGTTTACTGACCCCACAGATGGTCCTGGCCGCATGGCCAAAAGCCGCATTCGAGGCAAAAGGTGTCGATAATGCAGTTAATTCTTTACTGGGTGGTGGTGGCCTGACAGCCAGCAGCGCAATCAAGATCAAAGCCCCCGCGATCGCGGAAAACGGTGCGGTGGTTAATATTGCGGTGAGCACCAGCTTGAAAAACGTCGCTTCAATCAGCATTCTGGTTGAAAAGAACGCAAGCCCGCTGACATCCAGCTTTAATCTGTCTTCTGTCACTGAGCCTTTCATCAAAACACGTGTCAAGGTGGCTAAAACCTCCAGCGTGATTGCGGTGGTTAAGTCAGGTGGCAAGCTGTACAGCGCGGGCCGTGAAGTAAAAGTCACTATCGGTGGCTGTGGCGGTTAATTGACAGATTCAAGAGGATAAAGATATGGCTAAGAAGTGGAAAGTACGTGCCTCAGCCAAAGGTGGAGTGACTACGTTAAAAGCGTTGATTACTCATCCTATGGAAACGGGACTGCGTAAAAACAAAAAAACGGGCAAGAAAATTCCTGCTCATTTTATTCAAAACCTGACGGTTGCACACAACGATAAAAATGTACTGGATGCCATTTGGGGGCCCGCAGTTTCTGCAAACCCTTACTTGTCTATCAAGTTCAAGGGTGCAGCAAAGGGAGACAGTGTGAAAATTAGTTGGCAGGATAATACCGGCGCCAGCGATTCGCATACGGTTAAAGTACGATAAGCCTGGATTTACAGGTATGGCATGCGGGAATACTGCAAGTCATGCCTGTATAGTCAGTACGACGCTAAATAATAAATAACAAAAGCCGATACATCTTAACGAGTATCGGCTTTTTTGTTGAAATTCTGTACTTCTAAAATGGTTAAAGTAATATTGAAAAATGTCGATATACTTTGACACAGATTAATAATCCAGCTACGGAGTGGAGCGAATGAACACAAATTATAAACGAAGAATCCTGTTAAAAGGCACAATGTCTGCGGCTGTTGCGGCTGTTGCGGCTACCGCAGGTTTGCTGACACCACGACTGGTAATGGCTGCCTGGCCAGGGGCTGCCTTTGCTGCAAAGAAAATTGATAGTGCATTGACAACATTGGTTGGTAGTTCAGCAATGACCAAAAGTGGTGATGTAAAGATTAAAGCACCTTCTATTGCTGAAAATGGTGCGGTTGTTAATGTGGTGGTTAAAACCAAAATGGCCGATGTTGAATCGATCAGTATCCTGGTAGATCAAAATGCTACGCCATTAGCATTTAGTGCTGAGTTGGCGAAAACGGCAACACCGTTTGTTAAAACACGTATCAAGATTGGTAAAACTTCACAGGTGATAGGCGTGGTAAAGGCTGGTGGAAAGCTGTTCAGCGCGACTAAAAAAGTTAAAGTAACCGTTGGCGGTTGTGGTGGTTAAGTCACGGGTTAAACCTGGTAATTGATGGAGATTTCTAATGAGAGTAAATATTGTATTAAAAGGTGACGAAGCTGCCGTACGTGTTTTGATTAAACACCCTATGGAGACCGGCATGCGTAAAGACAAAGGTAGTGGCAAGGTTATTCCAGCGAATTATATACAAACGCTGTCTATTGCACATAAGGGGCAGGTTGTTGTGAATGCCAGTTGCGGAATTGCAGTTTCTAAAGATCCCTTTTTCTTTTTTAAAGTAAAAGGAGTCGTAGCAGGTGATGCTATTAAAATCAGCTGGCTCGACAATAAAGGCAAAACTGAAGAAAAAGAAGAAAAAGCGGCCTGATATAATTTTATGAGCTGGCTATTTAAAAAGGCACCCGTCGTTGGCGGGTGCCTTTTTAATGGTGTATGTGGCCCCTAAAATGCAATAAGAACATTGCGTTTTGCAGTAAATAACCAGGCTATGTATAGATGAATGATATGGGCTGGCTGCTAATCAGTTGTTTTTATTGCTATAAATGCATATGGTATGAGAATTGCCTTATTAATTAAGGTAGCTGATAAAGTAAAACAATGATTGTTTCAAGGAGGTAGTTAAAATGAAGAGAAGAACCCTACTAAAGGGCACGCTGACAGCGGGTGTGGCGAGTGTTGCTGCGGCAGCAGGTTTACTGGTACCACAAATGGTGCTGGCTGCATGGCCGAAAGCCGCATTCACTGCGAAAGGTGTTGATAACGCAGTAAAATCATTAATGGGTGATAGCAGTCTTGCAGATAGCAGTGCCATAAAAATCAAGGCGCCTGCAATCGCAGAAAATGGAGCAGTAGTTAATATTGCTGTGGCTACCAGTTTGAAGAGCGTTTCTTCAATTAGTATTCTTGTTGATAAGAATGCCAGTCCACTGACATCAAGCTTTAATTTGTCCTCAGTTACTGAACCATTTATTAAAACACGCGTGAAGGTGGCTAAAACTTCCAGTGTAATTGCAGTGGTTAAGTCAGGTGGCAAGCTATACAAAGCTAGCCGTGAAGTAAAAGTCACTATTGGTGGTTGTGGCGGTTAACAGATAGATTCGAGAGGAAATGAATATGGCTTCTAATACAATACGACCAAGAGCGTGGGTTGATGGTGGTGTCACAACAATCAAAATGATTATTAACCACCCGATGGAAACAGGTATACGTAAAGATAAGGCAACGGGTAAGAAAATCCCCGCGCACTATATTGAAACAGTACAGGTAAAGCATAATGATAAAGTTGTGCTGGATGCATTGCTTGGCCCGGCAGTTTCAAAAAACCCTTTTATTCAGTGTAAATTTAAAGGTGCCGTCAAGGGTGATGCGCTGAAAATTTCCTGGGCAGATAGCAAAGGTGAAAGCGATACAAAAGAAGTTAAAATAGGCTAGTTACAGCTTCTTTTAAAGTTTCAGTTTATAATGGACTGAGGTTAAAACGGCGCGTACAGTGTTAACTGTACGCGCCGTGCTTGTTTTATCCTGCTTGATTATAATGTATGGGAAATAAAGTGACTGTACCATTAAATACTATTCGCCTTGAACCAGTAAAAAAAGCCGCTGCCAGTGTTATCTGGTTGCATGGTCTGGGTGCAGATGGTTACGATTTTATGCCCGTTATAAAACAAATGGATCTTCCTGAGATTCATTCTGTCCGCTTTGTATTACCAAATGCACCCATGCAACCAGTGACGTTAAATAATGGTATGACGATGCCCTCCTGGTATGACATTTATGGCATAGGTAAACAGTTTGATGAAGATGATTCCGGGATACGCAAATCAGAGGCTGCTGTCAGACAGTTGATTCAGGCTGAGCTGGATCTTGGGGTTGCACATAACAGAATTTTTCTGGTGGGTTTCTCACAAGGAGGAGCGTTAGCACTTCACACCGGATTACGCCTGGAACAGCCGCTAGCCGGTCTGATAGCCCTTTCTACATACTTGCCACTCCGTGACCGGATAGAAGTAGAGCTAAATCACGTACAAAAGAGAACTCCTATATGTATCATGCATGGTCGTCAGGACGAAGTGGTGCCGATTGAATTTGCAGAACTTTCATTTGAGATATTAAAACATCAGGGACTGGACTGCAGATGGCATGAGTACACTATGGAGCATAACCTGTGTGCAGATCAAATTATTGATATTAAAGAGTTTATTGTTAATCAGCTGAAAGATATTAACGGGATGTGCTGAAACTTTTCAGATGTACCCTGATAATTGAGCCAGATCAAATACAAGTAGGTTTTGATGTATACAGCCATGGAAGCACTTGAATTCCCATTGAAAAAGACTATATATTAGTATATTATAATCTTCTAATTATATTAGGTAGTTATCATGGGCATTATGAAATTCAAAGCAGGAATTATACTGGTATTAATCGCAGTGAGTCTGAATAGCACTGCTGCGCCTAATGGCGGGAAACTTTACCAGCAGCATTGCGCAGCATGTCATGGCTCAGACGGTAAAGGCGGCGTCGGCGTCCCAATATCATTACCCAGTTTTCTTGATTCAGTTTCAGATCAGTATTTAATAAAAACAATACGTGAAGGCAGGCCAGACAGGGTAATGCCCGCCCATCTGCATATGAGTGATGCACAGGTAGAATCCATCGTTAAGTTTATTCGACACTGGTCAGTTGCAAAAGCACCCGTTTATGATCAGAAACACATTAATGGTGATATAAAAGATGGAAAAAAATTGTTTGCCCAGTATTGTGCCGGCTGTCACGGGGCTAATGGAGAGGGTGGTACAGGTACAGGTGTTACTTTTTCACGTCCGCGTAATTTGCCGGTCATCGCCCCCGCCCTGAATAATGCGGGTTTTCTGGCTGCCAGCAGTGATGCGATGATAAAGCGTACTTTAATGAAAGGAAGAGAAGGTACGCCGATGAATTCATTTATTCAACTGGGGCTGAAAGAAAAGCAGATTAACAATATTGTTAGTTACGTCCGTTCATTTTCTAAACATAAAACACTTGCGACAGATGCTTCTAAGGAACCCGGTTCATTGATATATGAGTCTTCTGAAAATATGAAAGATACACTTGCCAGTTTAAAGAAATCGATCATAGGCGCGAATTTCAAGGTAATAAGAGTTCAGAAATTCGAGAGTGGTTTTGTGGCAAAAGGGAAAGAAGACCCAAAAAAGATCATCGTTTATTTTTGCAATTTTAATATGCTGAACAGGGCGCTGGCGATAGATCCGCGTGTAGGCCTGTTTTTACCGTGCAGGATAACCTTGATTGAGAAACAAGGTATAGTGAAGCTGATAAGTATCAATCCAACAGCAATGAGCGGTAAGTTTAATAATAGTGAGTTAAATAAGCTTTGTGAAGAAATGAAGCATTTATATGAATCTATTCTTGAGGAGGCCGCATTATGATGGTAAAAAATATATGTAGATTTGTAATATTAATGTTTCTGGCTAACACTGCCATGGCGCAAGATATATTAATGATCCGTTCTTCGCAGACATTCCCGGAAACAATGACCATTTTGCAGAATTCAATTCAGGATCATAAGTACGTGGTGTCGCGTGTGCAGCGCGTGGATATCGGTCTGACAAAAGCAGGGTACAAAACAGACCGGTACAGAATTGTTTTTTTTGGTAAGCATGATGAATTAAAGAAGCTAACGGATAAGTATCCTGAGCTTGTTCCTTACTTGCCAATGAAAATAGCTATTTTTGCTGAAAAAGATGAAACGATATTATCAGTACTGAATCCGTCAAATTTCACAAAGATTATTAATAACCCGGAATTAAATATAATCTATCAGCGCTGGGCAAATGATATACGTTCAATACTTGATGACGTAGCCTCGGCAGAATAGTGAAACCGGCAAGCCAGCCAGGCTTGCCGGAACATAAACCTAGTCACACCATCCCAGATCACCAATGTTGGATGAGCTGTCGCCATCCAGACCAACATGAGGCAGTGCTTCAGGAATATACGTTGCTGTGCAGGCCCCTGTTTCACGAGTGATAGCCGTTTTTACAGCATCCGTAGAGCCATTGTTACCCAGGTCATAATTAACCGACTGAAGCAGGCCATTATTATATATAAATGAAGTGGTAAAGGTATTAGAAGGATCAGATGTCGGGTTTGTATCAATCGAGATGACATTGCTGACCCTGCCGGTGGTGATACTGTAAGTAAATGCATCGCTGGCTTCGTAGGTACCATTCTGATCATAGTCATATTCTGCAAGACTGATTTTTTGACCTGTCCAGGTAAAACGTTGATTGTTCAGTGCAAGGCTGTTTGAGCCTGTTGTCGTTAACAAGCGACTTTGCGCGTCATATGTATAGGTATTGGTGAACAATAATGCAGATGTTGATTGGTCAAAATAGGATATTGTTGTTGGATTTGAACCTGTATAGGTAAATGTCAGATAAACATCGGCAATCAAGGCACCACTGGAATCAAAGTTCTGCAGGTCATTGCGATTGACAAGATTGTTGGCTCCATAAGTATAGGTGGAAACGACAGATTGTGTTGGTTCTTTATAAGTAATACTGGCAACTCTTCCTGAAGTATCGTATACGATATCAAATGTATAAGAGAATGCATCAGAAATAATAAAGAGATCAGGCGTACCGTCATCAACATACTTGAAGTCCAGTCGTGTAGGTTGACCGGCCGCATTATAACTAATGGTTCCGGTTCCTTCTGCAATACCATTGTTATCATTGTCTTCAGTAAAAACAGTAATGCGGCTGGTCTGGGAAGTATTATTAGACACGCTGATGGTAACTGAATCTGCAGGTGATGTGCCCGTGTTATCCGTGACCATTAAAGATAAAACAATGGTAGCCCCGCCAGTACCTACCATAGGCGAGGTAAATGAAGGTGATGCAGCTGTGGTGTTGCTGAGTGTGACTGAGGGACCAGAAACCTGTGTCCAGAGGTAGCCAATAGTTCCCTGACCTGTACCTGCACCATTGAGTTGTACAAGGGTATTTTCGCTGACAGTAACATCTGATCCTGCATTGGCAGAAAGAGGGACATCCGTTACAGTGACGCTAACAGTATCTGTTGCTGTTAACCCCTGTGCATCTGTCACAGTGAGCCGGAATGTTAGTAATTGAGTAGCGCCTGTCGCAACTTGCGGGGCTGTGAAGCCCGGCGTGGTTCCTGTCGCCCCTGTTAAGCTAACAGTGGGTCCGGATGTTTGCGTCCAGTTAACGGTTACAGAGCTTTCTGCATCTGAGCCAGAACCTGATAATTGTACAGAACTACCTTCGGGTGAAGTTAAATTTGCACCTGCGCTGGCCTGAGGTGGCGTGTTGGTGCTGGCGGGTGCGTTGACCGTGATATTAACGGTATCAGAAACGCTAACACCATTGCTGTCAGTAACGGTAAGCCGACAGACGATAGTAATACTGCCTGTGGAAACTACAGGAGCGGTAAACGTTGGGTTGGGTATAGTGGTACTGCTGAGTGAAACAGCAGGCCCTGTGACCTGAGACCATTGGAAAGTAACGGAACCTTCAGCATCAGACCCTGAAGCGGCAAGTTGTACCGTACTCACGGAGGTGGTGGAAATATCGGTACCGGCATTGACGACAGGTGGTGTATTGACGGCATTGACAGTGATACTAACCAGATCATTGACGCTGAGCCCATTGGTATCAGTACCTGTTAAGCGTAAAACAATGCTTGCACTTCCAGAATTTACAACAGGAGCTGTAAAGGACGGGGTGGCAACACCGGTGTTAGATAGTGTCACTGATGGGCCGGAGACCTGGGTCCAGAGTAAAACGACAGCCCCCTCTGCATCTGAACCATTTCCAGCCAGCTGAACATTGGCAGCTGATGTAGTTGTAATATCAGTGCCTGCATTGACAATGGGCGGTGTATTATTTTGTCCGGGTCCGACGGGTGTACCGCCGCCACTACCGCCACCACCACATGCAATTAAAGTAGCGGAAAAAATCAATAATATAGTTTTATTGATAAAAGTCTGGTTTAGCGCACATAGATACCGTTTCATTGGCAAAATCTCCCTGAGAAAAAGTCATTATTTTTGTAAGTTCTGCAGGGATGCTCGTAGTGAGTACTTCATGTACAGAGGCGCATCCATGCCTGTTTACTTTAAACTACGTGAGGAGATGGTATTAATAAGTAGCAATCAAGTCAAGGTTTTAAAAGAGAGGAAATATAATTATAATGATTTAAGTGTGTTATTGAGTTGTTGTTCAATCTGTTTTTTATAGTTCAGTAATTGAGCTGTCTGAACATAGCGCTCCTGTAATGATGATGATTGATTGGCGTCGATATCAGTTATATAAATAGGATAACGCTCACGTTGCTTGCGTTTACTGAGGATATATTTAACAGCTTCTACTAAAACACGCTTTCCATGTTCGAGGTTAGAGAACTCTTTGCCATCACAGTATAAATAGAATGTATCGTGATTAAGGGAAAAAATATCACCGATAACCTGTATGTTAAAATAATTATGCCTTTCTGATGTGACCGGTTTACGTTTGAGGTCAACGTAAAGGCTATCGTTAATAGGTTGCTTGATTTCAAACATTTCATAGGCATGCATGCTTTGTTCTGTAACCTGATTATTTAAATGCATGTGCTTACGTTTAATGGCAGCCTCAAAAAAATTCTTGTAGTGTCCCAGCATCGTTGCTATGTCAAAATAATTTATGGTTTGAAAGTACAATGAGCCATTTTCATCAAGCACGTAGATATCAGCGCTGCCTTTATGGTCATAATAAAATAGCTGAATAATGTCAGGCTTGTTATAGCGTTGCAGTAGTTTTAATGCGGCATTATCGTTGGAGTGTCGATCAAAGAGGTAAGGGCTGAATTCTTGTTGTGGTGCACCAAGTGCTTTCATCAGATGTTCTTCATTTCCGATTATATCATAGCGTAGCACATCATTTTCAAGCTGTAGCATTGTATACTGGCGTGCAATTCTGAGTAAGTATCGTGCGCTGGATTTCCATTTGTTTTTATAAAAATATAAACCGAGGTCGTCAAAGAGCTGGTTAACACGTCTGGCAATTGAAGCACCATAGGAGGGCGAGAAACACAAGGTAGTTAACGGTGCCGGTGTTTGTATACGAGAAACAGGCGACCAGGAAAAAAAATCTGTAAGACAATCAAGTAAAGCATAGTTACCATTGTACTGTGCGGTAATAATTTCCCCCCAGCTGGTGACGACAACACTACTACAGGTTTGAATCAGATTTTGCCATTTCCCCCCAAAGCTTAATGCGTCTGAACGATTACTGGTCAGATGCATACCATTTCTGGTATGTGTTGATAAGGGATCTATGCCCAGATTTATTATAAGTACAGAATTAGTGATAGACGCGGGTTCACTGAGTTGTTTAACAGATGATTTATCTATTGTTGCATCCGGAAAGTTGGTTTTAAAAGAATCAATCAGCTCAAGTAATTCCTGAGATGAAATACCAGCAACTGATGTTTGTAAACTGGATAATGTATTGTCACCAAGAATTCCATTAAAATATGCCCATGCTACCAGTTCAATTAAATTCTGGCTGCGTTTGATTGGTGACTGATTCTTTGATTTGGCAGCAGGATATTCATTTCGATAAAGCATCCATGTAGGTGATTCATCGATAAGAGAACAAACAAACGTTAATTTACGTTCAGAAACATTAATGGATATGCCCGGGTTAATTAATTCAATCTTTCCGGATTTACGTTCAAAAGCACTATAGAGGCGTCTTCCAAGAATATTAAGATCTTCCTGGCTGATATTAGTTTCCTGAGTATGTTGTCTTGCAAGTTCAGTCAATAAACGATAGCTGTGTGTGAGTTCGTTGACAAGAATATTTCTTTCTTCGATAACCCGATCAATTTTCCATGTCTCACGAGAATCAAGTAGTATTAGTTCATCACGCGACCATTTCCATCGTGCAGTAAGTTCTGACATAATTTCATGGGTACGTGATTTAGATCTTTGTCGATTATTGGTTAGCCATTCATGTACTTTAAAGTAAAAACAGCGGCGCGCCAGATTAAGTCTGTCTGTTGTTTCCTGTTGTGACAGATAGTGATCCAGCTTATCGATCATTAATACATATGAATCCAGTTTATCTATATCTGTCTCACCTTCGTATATTTTGCGTTTCAGGCGGGTACAGAGGAGTTCAGTTTTTGGGTATTCACTGGCATAGGACTCCATTAACAATAGTTTCAGGATTGATTTATAGGGTGAAGCTATTGATTTGTTAAGCTGCCAGAGAGCGGCACCATAGAATTCAGCTGCAGGTATTGTAGTAACATCACCAAAATCGATAATATCGTGTTCAGATATAATTTTTTTATTTAATAGTTTTTCAAGATAGATGTAATACTGGCTTTCATATTCGGGAGGTATCAGCCACCATGCAGGAATGCGGCCTGACAAAAGCAAACCAGAGCGATAAAATTCTTCAATGAGCAATAAGTGCTGTGCGCTTCCACTGCTTTCTTCTGACATGGTCTCAATTTGCCCTTCGCGAATTGATTCGGGTGTCAGAACAAAAAAATTAGCTTCCAGATTTAGTGATTCTGCCCATGCTGTCAGTTGTTCGCATTTGCTTTGCAGGGCGTAAATTTCATCGTCATTTAAATCGTTTCGGTGGCATACCCAGATGTCCAGGTCACTTTTATCAGTATAAGCAATCGTTCCTGCGCTACCTATCAGATAAAGTGCATAAATATGGTATTCTCTTAAGGGTGTTCTTTTTTCTGAATAATTTTTAGCCAGTTTCTTTGCAGCATCAATACTTTTTTTGCTGGGCTGAAAATCATAGATTCCAGTGGGGCAGCTTTCGCCAGTATAACCTGGTAACTGCGGATCATTGAAATGAAAGAGTAATGGAATAATATCAAGGAACTGTCGTTGTCTGGCATTGAGAGCATCCCGAACTGTATTCAGCCGCTTATCATTAACCTTAAGGAATCGCTCATGTATTTCATGAGTACTTTTTTCATCGGCAGAAAAAAAACGCTTGTTGCTGGGTGTGGCCATAATTTACATGTCAATATGATATTAAGGAGTATGAGTATATTTTTTAATCACTATAATCAAGCAACTACTTTGCCGTTACTTAAAGAGGTGATATTGTGATCCAGCTCGGCTTCAGATTCTTTTAGCAAGGCGGATACATTTACATTTCTATTCCATTCTGACAATCCAAATTCAGTAGGACAATTTTCCCAATGATTAAAAGTGCTCTTCAATTTGTCGATAAGTGCAATGGCATCCTTTTTTTCTGTTTCAGGTAAGAGAATGGTAAAGCGATTGTCTGTTGAGCGTGCAATCATATCTGACCAGCGCAGCTGGTCTTTCAGTAGCCGACTGATCTTCATTATTTTGAGTTTGAAATCAGGATTTGATTTTTCCAGTTGCAATGAAAGGCAAACAACAGCAAGAGGTGTTTCATATCGACGACAGCGTGATATCTGTGCTTCAAGAACCAGGAGCATTGCACGATGTGTGAGTAAGCTGGTGTCACGGTCAATGAGTTGTAGTTGTTTTGCTTCTTCTTTTAGTCGCTGGTTTTCATTGTGGAGATCAAGCACGGTTGTTACATTGGTCAAAATGTGAATGGTTTCATCTGAATCAGTTTCTATGATGGAATGTGTAAATTGATACTGGTGGTCTTCTGTATCTGTTAGAATCACATTTTTTTCAGCAGAGAGAATTTGCTGAATACTATCCGGGCAAAGGCTTATATTAAGCCCAATGATTTCCGCGGCACTCACCCCGATTATGTGGCAGAGTGCTGAGGAAATATGTGTCAGCAGATTATCATTGTTAAGTCGGATGATTTCTGATGAACAGCTCTCAAGAATAGTTTTATTTGCGACACGAACATTTTTCATTGTCATGTAAAAGCCCCGGTATGCGCCATATATTTGACGAAATAATCCTGAAAAGAGATAGCCCCATGTTTTATAGATTGTTTAGCGGGTTAGCGGTCAGAAGTGAGAATGCTTTAAGATTTTTTCAGAGGAATGTGCGGGCATGATCGTGAAGTGAAGAGAGTCTGTGTCAGTTAAAATATGGATTAAAATATTATGATTTAAAATCAACGCCACGCCCTGCTTTCCCCCTTACCTTATCAATTGGAAACCGGGTTTCATTTAGATGAATTTTTTCATTTGCCATGGTAATGAGGTCGATATCCAGTTTATCTGCAATACGGACCAGGTATATAAGAATATCTGCCATTTCCAGACCCACGGCCTGTTTTTTATCGACACTTAATTCTGAGCTTTGTTCTTCTGTAAGCCACTGAAAGTGTTCAATAAGTTCCGCACATTCTGCTATCAGAGCCATTGAGAGATTTTTTGGAGAGTGAAACTGATCCCAGTCCCTGTCTGCTGCAAAGTTAGCCAGATTTTGACGTAGTTGGTCAAGACTATCGTTTTTCATGTTGCTCCTGTTTATGCGTATGTCTTGCAGTTTGTTATTAATAACAGTTATTGATCAATATTTCTGCAAACAGGCCGAAATATAAACTGAGTGGAGTTAGTTATACTGCCTGAGTACTTATTGTAAACAAATATATAAAAATGAATATAGAGCAAAAAAGCACATTATTTATTATTACATTGATCAGCACAGTGATGCTGAGTATGGCAAGTATTGCTCTGGTGTTGATTTCCGACCATGTTGATGAAGAGTCGGGTGAAAAACTGGATAAGGCATTCAAGGCAAGTTCTGAGCAGTTTAGAAATGAGCGAAAAGAGATGTTACTCAGTAGCCAATATATTGTTTCTCAGGGTGTTATTACGACTCAGGATAAAAGGAAGCAGTTACAAACAGAATTAAAAAAAGCCCGGAATAGTTTTGGATCTGATCTTGTTGTATTTGTGGGTCATGAGGGTGGTAATTATTATATTTCAGGTGATAGTTCATATGCGACATTGTTGTCGAATGCTGCAAAATCATCCGGGATTTATCAGAGGTTACATCAGCAAGTATTAGACAAGAAAATACAGATTTCCGGGATTATCAGAATACTTGGTAATGTAATGAATTATGTTGCAATACCGGTGGTGGATGTCAAGGGTCAGCAGCAAGGTATATTAATTCAGGGCAGGTTGATTAATGACAGTGTGATTGGTCATTTAAAGCAAATTCATGCGGTTGATATTTTGTTGTATAGCAACAAAAATGTTTACGAAAATTCAAGACCATCTTTTGCATATCTGGTAGAAAATTTTACCCGCGGGCACAGTCCCGGGAAAACGAAATTAATCAAGGATGGAAATAAAAAATTTTATATTAAAAGCTATTTACTGAATAGTGACAGTAAGCATAAGCCGGTTTATATATTATTAAGTGTTAGCGCCGATGCTGAAATTGAAAGTTATCTGGTGTTATTTAAAAGTGCAATTTATGCGGGCGTGCTGGTAATGCTTTTGTGTGCTTTGATAGCCATACAGCTTATACGGCTACGTTTAACAAAACCAATGAAGTTGCTTGCAAAAACAGCACGTTTGATAGGCGGGGGCGACTTATCAAACGAGATTGCTGATAAGGGCAGGCGTGATGAATTAGGTGATCTTTCGGTATCGCTCGAGCAAATGCGTTTGAATATATTGCAGATGCAGTCTAAAGAAGAAATGATACGCGATCGTATGTCCGACTATGTGCGTATATCATCAGACTGGTTGTGGGAAACGGACGAGAACGGTGTATTTAGTTATTTGTCAAAGTCAGCCAGCGATTCACTTGGTTTCTCAATCAAGCAATTACTGGGAAAAAAAATGACGGATGTGTTTGTCCAGGATAACCTGATAGAGCTATCTAAATATTTTGGTAGTGGAGATGATTCGGGCAAAGGCTTTAGAAATCTCGAATACTGGATAACAACAAAACAGGGTTATCGTGTATGTATTCGTTTTAGCGCAACACCTTATTTTTCAAATAGTGTTTTTCAGGGTTATCGCGGCACAGCGAGTGATGTCACTAAAAGTAAAAGTGATGAAGAGCGTTTGATCAGACTGGCAAACAAAGATCATTTGACCGGACTATCAAACCGGAAACGATTTATGGAAGATCTGGATCGAGAGATTAATCTGGCGAAGCGGCAAAAAACCAAAGGAGCTGTACTTCTGATAGACCTGGATCATTTTAAATTGATCAATGATACAGCGGGTCATGCAGCAGGAGACGAGGTTATTGTTCAGTTAGCGGGACAGTTGCGTAAGCTTACCCGAAACGTTGATCTTTCTGCTCGTTTAAGTGGTGATGAGTTTGTGCTGGCATTTGTAAATACAGATATTTCGCAGTTACAGAAACGTGTAGACGAGATTATTAATAAGATAAATCAGCTTAAGCCAATGTATAGCGGCAAAGTGATGAACTTGTCAGCCAGCATTGGTGTTGCAATTTATCCAGACCATGCCTGCACCCCGGCAGAGGTGCTTGCGCGTGCAGATGCGGCCATGTATATGGCGAAATCTGGCGGAAGGAATCGTGCTCATATTTATACGCCAGATGATCATCAGCAGGAAAAAATGGGCTCACAGTTAATCTGGAAAGACAGAATTCATGATGCGCTGGAGAATCAGAAGCTGGTTCTGGCATTTCAGCCCATTCAGCCCACAACAGGTGAGACTGCATCAAGATATGAAGTGTTGATCCGGATGCGCAAGTCAGATGGTGACCTGTATTACCCGGGGGACTTTATACCGACAGCTGAACAGTTCGGTCTGATCAGGGATATCGATGCCTGGGTGGTAAAGCGCGCTATTTCAGTGTTATCTGATTTGCCACCAGAACATTCACATATTTCATTTACTATAAATCTCTCAGGGCTCTCGGTAGGTGAAGTATCCATGTATGAATTGATCAGTGGTGAACTGGACAAGCTGAGTCTCGACAGGAGCCGCATTATATTCGAGGTCACAGAAAGTGCAGCATTTCAGGATATTAACAAGGCAATAGAATTTATAGAAAAAATAAAATACCTGGGTTGTCGAATTGCGCTGGATGATTTCGGTGTAGGATTTTCATCATTTTCATACCTGAAACAGTTACACGCAGACATACTGAAGATCGATGGAAGCTTTATTCGGGATATTCATCAGAATAAAGATGATCAGTTGTTCGTCAAGGCGTTGGTGGATGTGGCAAGAGGGATGGGTATGATTACCGTTGCAGAGTTTGTTGAGTCTGAACAAATCTACCAGATGGTGCGAAGTCTGGGTGTAGATTATGTTCAGGGGTATCACATAGGAAGGCCTGAGGTTGGCTTGTTCGGTTAAATATAAATTGTCAGGACCAGGATTGTTTAGCCTGGCGGGGTTTAATCAAGAAACTGGCGGGCACGTTCAATAGCTTTTCGTACCTGGGCAGGTGCTGTGCCACCTATATGATTTCTGGCGGCAACAGAGCCTTCCAGCGTCAATACATCAAAAACATCCTGTTCTATTTTGTCAGAGAACGATTGTAATTGTTTCAGGGACATTTCGGAGAGGTCCAGTTTGTTTTCAACACCATATCTTACCGCAAGACCAACGATCTCATGTGCATCACGAAATGCGAGTCCTTTGCAAACAAGGTAATCAGCAAGGTCTGTTGCAGTGGAAAAGCCGGTTTTTGCAGCTTGATACATACTATCTTTTCTGGTTTGAATAGCAGGAACCATGTCTGCAAAACTTCTGACGCAATCAAGCACAGTGTCCACGGAGTCAAATAGAGGCTCCTTATCTTCCTGGTTATCTTTATTGTATGCCAGCGGTTGACTTTTCATCAGCGTGAGCAGTGAGATCAGGTTGCCATAAATGCGGCCGGATTTCCCCCGAACCAGCTCAGGTACGTCAGGGTTTTTCTTTTGCGGCATGATGGATGAGCCCGTGCAAAAACGATCGGGCAGCTCAATGAAATTAAATTGAGCGGATGCCCACAGGATAAGTTCTTCTGAAAAGCGTGACAGGTGGGTTAATAAAATGGCTGCTGCAGCGTTAAATTCAATGGCAAAATCCCTGTCGCTGACAGAATCCAGAGAATTTTCAGATGCCCTGGTAAAGCCAAGTTGCTGAGCTGTATATTCACGGTCTATAGGGTAACTGGTACCGGCCAGTGCTGCAGAACCCAGTGGCATAATATTCATGCGTTCCTGGCAGTCCAGCAAGCGTGATCGGTCGCGTGTCAGCATTTCCTGCCACGCCATCATATGGTGGCCAAATGTAATAGGCTGGGCAACTTGCAGATGTGTGAATCCAGGCATGATGGTATCAGCTTCCTGTTCAGCAAGATCCAGTAAAGCCAGCTTTAACCGTAGTAACTCTGATAAAATATTATTGATAGCATCCCGCAGAAATAAACGGATGTCAGTCGCAACCTGGTCGTTGCGAGAGCGTCCTGTGTGCAGACGTTTTCCGGCGTCGCCTATTATGGCCGTCAGGCGTGCTTCGATATTCATATGCACATCTTCAAGCTCGACAGACCAGTTAAAATTACCTGTTTCTATTTCCTGTTGTATTTGATCCAGCCCTTTAATAATCTGGTCAACATCGTTCTGAGCCAGAATGCCGGTTTTAGCCAGCATGAGA
>Ga0316206_1001728_pt1 | contig 17699 bp, 14 predicted proteins | sample 6monthpyrite_MG_FD_204942 | JGI IMG/M metagenome (GOLD analysis project Ga0316206, IMG submission 204942) | Microbial mat bacterial communities from mineral coupon in-situ incubated in ocean water Damariscotta River, Maine, United States -... | ecosystem: Environmental > Aquatic > Marine >... | reverse complement strand
AATTAAATCATTAATTTTATAAGTGCCATTAACCCCTATAGTTTTATCCACAGGTACGGTCAGGGCCTTATAATTAAACCTTGTTCCAATTTTTCCCCGTGCAAACTCTTTAATTATATTTAAACTAAAAATATGTTTATCTGTCAGATAAAAATAATATTCCGAAGCACTAATACTAAAATTATTGATGGATAGGCCAGTACTGACATTGAGTCTCGTTAAAGAATCTTTAAGTCTTTTATTTTTACCAGGTTGAGCTTCGGCATTTAAATAATACCCTTGAGAGACATTGAAGTAAGCAATTTTGTCGTAAGAAAATTGTTCTCTTAAAAACCTTCCATCCTCAAAAGCATCGTATTGATTCGGTTTTTTTCTAATTATCGAATGATTCCATTGAAATTCGAAGGTATTTTTAATAGGAATAGAAGTTGAAGTTGAAATATCCACAAGCTCATGCACTTGAGACTTTTTAGCATCACGATGATCGAATAAACCTAATTCACCATTTAAGTCATTATCAATTTGTTGCTTAAATTTTTCACTACCGGATATCCGCTCAGCAGTTAGATAAAAATGTTTTAATTTTACAATTTGAGAATGCCGATAACTATTTTTAGAAATAGTGATTGTGTCTTTAGTAAACCGGTTATCAAATGAGGGGAGACTTCCAATATAGTTCCCATCCTTTTCAGCAATTTTTTCATTACTCATTTTTTGCAGAGAGAAATCAACTTTATCGACGGGTACTTTTTCTTCATAGGCGAGACCAAATATTTTCTCTATTTCAAATGATACCTCCGATTCATAAACCAAACCTCGTTTAGAAAATTTTCGTTCTTCTTTTTCATAAGGGAAACGATAATTTTGTTGATCTAATTTGGCCTGAGTTTTTAAATTAAATGGCCCCAATTCTCCAAGTCTCCAATTCACATAAGGAGCAATATTAATCCTCTGTGCATTTCTGATAAATTGATTTTCACTCAAATGATTTTGCTTAAAAACTGTAAAATCTCCATCTGCACCAAAAGTTAAGTTTTTAAGAAAAAAATAATTACTGCTGAACAAGGTCACAGGAGCGAGAGAAAGGCCAATTTTTGGTAAAATTTGGACATACTGATGATCAAATTTTCTGGTGTCATCCACCAATTGATTTTTCCTAAAAAAACTTTCAAAATGCAAAGAAAACGCTGGTTGGCGCAACTCAAAAAATCCACTGGCACCTAAATCACTTGCTCTGACTCTTTTATCTGTAAATAAAGAAAAATCCCTGACTATGTCTAAATCACTTGTATCATTGTAATAAACATGATGATTAAAAAAATGGCCCGCTGAAAAATTATGCTCATAATCTGAAAAATGCCGTCCAAAATGTTGCCCCGAAACTTCGTCAGTAACCTTATTGGGGGTATAAATTCGATCCCTCGCCTGCAGACTATTAAATTCAAACCATTTTGCATCTCCCAACACCTGCCTATATTGGAATTCATTTCCTACACCTCGCTTACCATAGATGGACGGAGTTAAAGTCATATCCTGAGATTTTGAAATGGCCCAAAACCAAGGCTGCTGAATTCTTGCCCCCTCTTTGCTCATGCCAAATTTTGGAAACAAGAGTCCCGTTTCTCTATTTTTTTTAATGGGAAAGATAATATAGGGAAAATACATAATAATCACGCCTTTAACTTTAAGAAAGGCATGTTTAATACTGACATACTCACCAATTGTGATGCGAATATCTTGCCCTGAAATAGACCAGGATTCCGGACAATCTTTGCAAGTTGTATATTCGGCATCTTTGGCAGTGATGATGCTATCTGACACTCGAGTTATTTTTTTACCTATGACAATATAATTATCTGACGTAATACGAGCATTATTAATTTCTAAAAACTTTGTTTTAAAATTATACTCTAAAGAAGTTCCATAGAGGGTCAACTTTGGCCCGACATACCTAACATTTCCTATAACATCAACCTCACCCGTATCCATCGAAAAGGAGGCCTTTTCACCGTAGAGCGCTTTATTCGTATGCGTGATAATAACATTCCCAACCGCTTCAAATTTATTAGATTTCGTTTTTCGATAGGCCTTATCTGAAAGTATCTGGACTTGATCTCCAATGGAAAATTTAAAGGGTTCTTGTGCCGCCGCCCCCATTGTTAACCCAACAGAAAAAAGACTAAGAAGAAAGTAAGTATTTTTGCACTTCACCGATAAAATAATAAGAGCCGAGCACCAAAATTTGCTCGTGCGCAGTTGCTTCAAGTTCAGTAGAGAGAGGTGTTTTCCAATCATCGACAAATTTTAAAAATCCCTTTTTTTCTGCATTACTATCTTGTTCAGTTTTTTCTATTTGCCCTATTCTCTCGACCTCTTGCTTAAGAACTTCCGCCGCCGCCGCCTTAGGATGAACAAAACTCGAAATGAAGATTTGCTTAACTAATTCTTGCCATTGCAGCATGACAACAAGCCCATTAAAAATCTCATCGACGGGGCGCTGAGAAAAAGAAACCAGAGCGTAATCCATCATTCCCAATTTTTCGACAGACAGGGCACGCTGTGTTTTCTGCAGACCATCTAAGTTATGCGCTCCTATAAAGATAAATCGTTTATTCCCCAATGTCATCAATTCAAAACGACCTTTAAAAGACGTTGGGAGATCTTTTCTGGTAAGTTTTTTGCTAAAAAGGCCCTCCTGCACATAGCGAAAAAGAACCTTCGCCAAGCACCTATTTCGCTGCCGATAATCATCACAATCATTGACCATACCCTCCATAAAAAGGTCGTGAAAAGGAAAATTCATGAGCTGTGACGTCTTGCTCAATTGAGCGCGCAAAGACACTTGTTCGAGAGCGCTCACAAAAGGCACATGAGCTCTGGCGATGCCTACTTTTTCATCTAGAATTTTCTCTATAGTATTCCCTAATATACTTTGATGATCGAGAGAAATTGACGTTAACCCACAAAGATTTGGGGTAAATAAATTAACCGCGTCGTAACGGCCTCCCAGCCCCACCTCAAAGATGATCACGTCAATATTAGGCAGTTTTTCCACCCAAGAACAAAAACAATAAAACAAAAACTCGTAATAAGAAAGTTCACGGCATTTTTCTTGATGATCGAAAAATAATGTCTCCAACTGACTATAAGTTATAAGGCCATGAGACGAAAAAAACCTCTCTCGCAGGCTCAATATATGCGGCGAGGTCCACAACGCAATGGTAGAATTCTCTTGCATTAATAATGAGGCCAGACACAGGGAAACTTCACCCTTGCCATTAGTTCCGGCAATGGTCACAATTTTTTTGTTTTTAAAGCTCCTCTTAAATTTCTGAAAAAGAGGCCGCAGACGATCGAGACCTGGCCTAAAATTTTCATGGCCGACTTTACACAAAAGAAAATCACTTAATTTTTTTTCTTTAACAACACAAAATTCGGTATTGGGCATTTGCAATGAGTTCATTTAACCGACGATTTTTTCTTAATGTCTTTAGAAGTACTGGAAAACATACCCATAAAAAATGACAATTCCTGCTTGAGTTGATGGCGATGGACAACTCTATCCACATGGCCATGCTCTAATAAAAACTCTGAGCGTTGAAAACCCTTCGGTAAAGTTTGATGAATAGATTGCTCTATCACCCGCGGCCCGGCAAACCCAATCAAGGCCTTTGGTTCGGCGATATTTAAATCCCCCAGCATGGCAAAACTCGCCGCCACTCCTCCCGTGGTTGGGTCGGTTAAAACAGAAAAATACGGAATGCCAGCATTTTTCAATCTCTGTCTAGTGCCCGCGGTCTTTCCCATTTGCATAAGCGAGAGAATTCCCTCCTGCATTCTCGCCCCACCAGAGGACGAGACCACCACACAGGGGCATTTTAAATCATAGGCTTGATCCATTGTAAGAGCAATTTTCTCACCGGTAACCACGCCCATAGAACCACCCATAAACGCAAAATTCATAACGGCAATGGAGACTTTTTTCCCATTGATTTTACCCATCCCACAATAAGTACCATCGTGCAGTTCAGTTTTCAAAAAAGCGTCTTTTAGCCTTTGTTTATAAGATTTTTTATCCACAAAATTGAGTGGATCATTGGTTCGTAGACTCTCGCCAAATGACCGAAAACTGCCCTCGTCAATGATCAGCGCCAAGCGGTCTAAAGCGCTCAGGCGGAAATGGTGATCACAATACGGACAAACCTGATAATTCTCCTCTAGTTTAGAGCTTTGCAAAATTTCATCGCATTCAGTGCATTTTTTCCACAACCCGGTGGGCGTATTCGTATTGACTTTTTTAGAACTTTTTAGCTTAGGGCTTTTTACCGAATTAAAAAAACTCACAAGTTTTCTCCTGGACGACAAATATTTAAAATCAGTATATTGGGATTGTTGACACAAACAGACAAGCTTTTTTATCGGCATATTTTTCGAATAAACAATTACTTATAGTAATCCTTTTAAGTTTATCAGGCCTTCAGTCGATAAATACTACGATTGGAATAACTCCAATCTGAGGATCAGCACGTTATTATAATGGCATTCACAAAGTATTTATTATTCGCCTTAATCTATCAAACGCTCTGTGTCCCGTCTTTAGCGGAAACTGTATTGGCGGAAAAAAGAATCGACGTCATCCTCTTTAATGAGTCGCAAACCACCAGTACTCATGGGCTTAGTATGGCCCTTAAACAACAAACCATACCGGGAACAAAAGTCAAATTCGTCTACCCTTTTTTAGACCTCTACGAAGATGTCAGACAAATCGTCACCAATGGCACATCCCCTCCTGGCCATAGAGGTGCCATTAACAGAACAGGTTCACGAAAAAACAAAGACTGTTTACCAGCACGAAGTTCAAGTGCAAAAAACCAAAAACCGCAAACGGCTGCACCAATAAAAACGCTAACTTTATTAAAAGAAACTCAAAAAACTTCACCAATAAAAACGCCTACTTTTTTAAAAGAGGCCGAAACAACAACACCGGTGGAAGAGAAAATTAGAACGAAGACTTCAATTGCACCAACTACCAACAAAACCAACCCTCGCAAAACAGCATTGGCGAGCAATACAGTAGCTATACCTACGCTTACTCCTATATCCGAAAAAAATGTAACTATAGCGGAGAAACCTGACCTGCCGTCGGTAGAGGTGGAAAAAGAGACACCGCCCTCCCCCCCTCCAGTAAAAAAAGAGATTCAAGAATCAATTGCGGGCCATAAACTCTCTCTCGACGTTGATGACTACAAGGATAGTGAAAAGGCCACGGTCACGGCAGAGTTGTTTGATCCGCAGGGGAAAAAAATTACCCAGGGGAAGCTTAAAAAGCATGGCACTCTTAAATGGGAATGTGAGACACTCGATGAGGACGATGAGCTAGAGACAAAAACTTGTGGCGCGAAAAATAAACTGCAGGTAACCATCGTCAGAAACTTTGATGACGCAGAAAGTATCGGCCAAAATATTACCGTCAAAGGGATTTTTACTCCTGCCAAGAAAGATTTAGCAGAGGATATTCATGCAACAATTATCGTGGAAGCTTGTGCTAAAGTTACCGAAGATTGTGAGGCCTTAAAAGCAGCGGCTTTAGCAGATGCTGTAGAAGAGGGGCAAGATCAGCAACCTTTCTCCACGGGTGGAGGGATGCCCTTAACCCCACCTCCACTTATCGACCCCAGCATCACCATCCCCCGTGTATTTTTCACCCCTGCCACGCCTTAAAACTTATTCATTTCCGACCAGCGCCTAAGAGATTATAAATTTCTTTACTGGGAGTTCCCAGGATTTCTGAAAAAATTTTTGCCAGCTTTTTAGGCGTGCTTTTGGCCATATAATCCCTGGTTAATTTTTCAAGTTGAGTGTATTTTAAATTATTCTGCAAAGGACAATAAACCACAATAACAAACTCCCCCTTAAAAACCATTTGCTCTTTAATGCTCAAAAATTCACTGGCCTTAAACCGATACACGCTCTCGTAGGTTTTCGTTAGCTCTCGACAGACAGAAATTTCATATAGCGGCGTCCACTCACTCATTTGCCACAAAGATTTTTCCACTCTCTGTGGGGATTCAAAAAATAAATGCGTGCCCTTACTCAAACCTTGCAGCAAAAGTTTTTTCTTCTCTTCTTCCCGTGGTAAAAACCCATGGAATGTATGCGGATGAGGTGGCAGACCAGACAACTCCAAAGCGCTGGTTACTGAATTCACTCCAGGTAAACCTCTCAAGCTATGGCCCTGCTCTAGAATTTTTCTTATTAAGGGGTAGGCGGGATCGGAGATCAGCGGACTGCCCGCATCGCTGACCAGAAACACTTCTTTACCCTGCTCCAGCCAATGAAAAATCTTAATAAATTTATGATCATCAGATTGATCGTGAAAGGACTCAATGATTTTCTCTTTAAAAGAAATTTTATAAAACCTCAAAACATCCTTAAACACTCGGGTATCTTCCGCTAAAAAATACTCCCCATCTTTAAGTGCGGCCAAAGCACGTTGGGTGATATCTGCATAGTTTCCAATAGGTAAAGTCATTAAGGTTAAGCTGGCCAATTTCCATCCTTATTTTGATATGTGCAATGACCTCAAAATACGTGGCATAACTGTTTCTTTCAATCAATTTTTCGTTGTAAAGCAATTCTTACCCGTTAAACAACTCGATGCATCAATGCTATAATAGGAGAGAATTAACTCGTCGAAGGGAGCTGCAATGTCAATGAAAGCGCAAATAAATACTGATGCCTATGGCAATATCATTGTTCACGTCCGAGGGGGGTTAGATTTTGAATCCACCGGGCCCTTGCGAGATGAATTAGAGGAGCTGGCGCAAACCAATCCTCACTGCGCTATAACGATAGATATGCATAACCTAGATTTTGTTGGCTCATCAGGAATAGGCCATTTTGTTGAAACTTTAAAAATACTGCAAAATAATGGAAAAAATATTAAACTTTCAAACGTAAAAACGGAGTTTTTAAAAGTTTTTAAGCTCTATAATTTGGACCCAATGGACTCAATGCTAGAAGCCTTTGATAACGACGATACAGAAAACTTGAATAGTACATTTGGTAATCGACGCAAAACATTCGAAGTCTGAGCGCCCTAAAATTGAAAATTCAACAAATTCAGATAAAAAATGGGAGAGACTCTTAGTGCTCCCTGTTGAATGCTCTTTAATTTAAAATCATTGATCCGTAAATCTTCCATTTCCCAATTGGCATTCCAACGTTGGTTGGCCTGACCTCCATCGACTTCATAAGGACTACCCCCTTCCTCGGGGTAATAATTATCTCCACCGTCATCGGGGGGAGGATCGGTCAAAACCTTACTGCGATAATAATGCGAAATAACCACATAAGAGCCAAACAACAGGCCAGTATAAAGTCCTAGAGAAGCCCCTTTTGCCATAGATCGGCCAAACGAGTCCTCCACATCAAAGGCCTGTGCAGCAATCCCTAAAAGGGTGCCCCCTATGGTGCCATAAAGCGCCATTGAACCCAACGCTTTTGCTCTTGGATCCATTTCTGCGTGAGCTTTATTCACTGTGAAAAACACCAATAAAAAAGAAAAAACCAAAAATTGCGCTAGAGTTATTTTATGCATTTTAACAGGTTAATGAAGTCCTCTTAATTTGGCAAAATTTCTTTTTCAAACCGCCAAACTCTGATAACGGTAGAAATATTAAAAATATAGGAGAGAAATAAAGAAGATTTTTTCAAACGTTGCCATTGTCCCGGTGCTGGTCGCCATTTAGATTTTACTTCAAATATAGTAATGATTTTTGTATTGGCGATATTTTCTATTCTTGCAAGATCAATCTGGCCGGCGCCAATCTCACGTAAAATAATCGCCGAAACCAATAAGGGAACACCTTTCTTATGAATTTCCCGGGAGGCCTGTCTCTCTACATAATCGCCATGATGTTCTAACATAATTCTTTAACCCCTTTAAATGTCTTTCTATGAATAGGCAAAACACCAAATTTATCCAAGGCCATTTTATGGCGTGCGGTGGGGTACCCCGCATGCTGTTCAAACCCATGATGAGGGTATTTATGAGCGTATTTCACCATCAATAAGTCTCGATACTCTTTGGCGGCAACTGACGCCAAAGCAATTAATAAACTTCTAGCATCCCCTTTAATTAAGGGAATCTCTTGCACCAACTGATGCTCCAAATTGATTTTTTGTTGACCATCAATTAAAAGCCGACCTGATCCGACACCATCCCATAAACACTTGAATGCGCTCCCCATCGCCATCAATGAAGCATTGAGAATATTTATTTTATCAATAGAAGTATGAGTTACTTCACAGACAACAATCTTTAGCCGGCCATAATCTTTAACTCTAGGGAGTATTAATTTTTTAGGCCTGACCCCTGCAATAACCAGTTCTAAATCTGTAAAAATTCTGAGGCGTTTTTTATGAGACAGCTTCTTTGAATCAGTTAATCCCAAATTCGATAATTCTGAGAACGTAGCAATAGCTTTTTTCTTCTCACAAGGGGCCAGTAAAGCACAGGCCCCTACCACTGGACCGGCTAAAGCACCGCGCCCAACTTCATCAACTCCCGCTAAAAATTTATTTTTTTCAAAATATTGGTGGTCTTCGAAATTATGATTTTCTTTCGTAATCAATAGCAATACGAGCACTTTTCCCTGAACGATCCCTCAGATAATACAGCTTCGAACGTCTTGATTTACCATATTGAACAATTTCTACTTTATCGACATTTGGTGAATGAAAAGGAAAAACTCTTTCCACACCAATTCCACTAGACATTTTTCTCACCCTATAATGGCCAGAAACTTTTCCTTTCTCTTTGATGGCTATCACGACACCTTGGAAAATCTGAATTCTAGTTTTTGCTCCTTCAGAAATTTTCGCATGAACCGCTATCGTATCCCCTGATCTAAAATGAGGAATCTTTTCTACAATGGCATTCGCGTGATCAGCATTGACTACATCTACTAAATTCATATTAATCTCCAATGAATTTGTCATTCTCAGAGGTCCAACATTAGGTCGTACATTACAGAATGAAACTGGATTTATTGGCCACCTTGCAAACGATCTAAATAGATCGCAACAGCAGACCGGACAGACAAATGATTATAATTATGATTAATCCCAAATATTGGATCAAGCATGAAATCGGCCTGTTCAATTACAGTAGCGTTTAATCCCCAGCCAGTACCAAATAGCAGCAAACATGGTCGATTGTCAATCTCCATCTTTAATTTCAATGCCTTTGCGTTGCCGTCAAATCTTTGGAAATTCGCCCCCGTCACGGCCAAAAGGGGCCTTTGCCCCTCTAATTCAGTCACTTCGGCAAAAGCTGTTTCCACAGAATCGGCAAGTTGGGCAATTTCCAGGGCATCCTGCCGGTCTGGATTATACAGAGAGGCCTTATCTTGCTCCCAATGACCTAAAATTCTATTGACCAAACTTTGCTGCGCTTCTAAGGGAGTAATAATAAAATACTTCTCAACATTGAAAGTTTTACAGCTTCTGGCAATATCGTGAATATCTAAATTGGTGACAGATGTCGTAACAACTTCCCCACGCTTATTATTGATAGGATAATGGACCAGCCCTAAATAAAGATTCTTCATCGTTTTGACCTATATTTTTCGAAGAGATCTGGCCTTAATTTTTTCGTGATCTCAACTTGTTCAACTGTCTGATATTTCTTAATCTTCTGATGATTCCCACCGGTTAAAACTTCAGGTACCGCAAGCCCATCAAAAACTTTAGGTCGGGTGTAAAGGCCATGTTCCAACAAATTATTATGGAAAGAATCCGCGTTGGCGCCATTTTTATTCCCCAATGTTCCGGGACAAAACCGCAAAGCAGAATCTAATAGAACTTGCACCGCCAATTCACCTCCACTGAGAATAAAATCACCAACGCTTATTTCCTGATCTACGTATAATTTTATAAATCTCTCATCGATGCCCTCATAGCGGCCGCAAATAAACACTAAATCCTTCTGCGACTCGTCACTCCAATGAGCTTGAGAGAATTTTTTACACACAGTATTATTCCACCTTTCTCCCTTCGGACCTGGCGAAATAATATGCAGTTTATCTCTAAAATTTTCGCCATAATTGCCAGCGCCGACGACACCTTTTAAGAGGGCCTTTTTTAATATATCGGCACGCAATACCATACCGGGTCCCCCACCATAAGGAGAATCATCAACTCCTTTATAATCATTGTCTGAAAAATCTCTTAGAGAAACTGTTTGCAGAGTAATGCTAGCACCCCGTTGCCCTCGTAAAACTTGTCCTACAATGCCGCAATTTTGCAACGGCTGAAAAAACTCAGGGAATAATGTAATAATCCATATTTTATGATGAGAACTCATGTTAATCCAAATACTCAGGTTTCTTGACGATAACTTTTTGATTCTCTAGATCGATCTGCAATATAAATTCATCTATAAGGGGGATATCAATTTCTCCCTCCTCAGTACTCACCACGATATTTATCTGAGCACCATGATCATAATACTTCTGAATTATGCCAACTACTCCATGCGTTAATTTATCGACAACGCTAAACCCAATAAGATCCACCAAATAAAACTCATCACTCTTGATTTTTGGAAAAATCTCCCTTGGTAAATACAGCCTAAAAGGTAGTAGCTCCTCCACTTGGTTACGATTTATCACCCCCCCAAAATAAGCAATAACTTTATTTCCAAATGAAATTTTTTCTATTTCAAAACTAGAACCGGCCGAAGAAATCATACTCTTTTCATTCTTAGGAAAAACATGAACAATAGTCCCTTTTGCCAACAACGAATCAGTCGGGTTTTCCAAATGCAAAATGAGCCCCCCCTTAATACCGTGAGCTTTTACACAGAAACCAACTTCTACTAAACGACTATCGACCAATTTTCACTCCACGTTAGAAAACGTCTTAACTTGATCCTATGGGAATGTAAATATACGGTTGAAAAAAGGTTATATAAAGGTCCTTGCCCCAATCCAAGAGAACTTGTGAAATTTAATTAAGAAGCTTTTTTAGATTCCTCCTTTAAAACAATTTCAATTTGTTTAAGAATCTCTCTAAAACTTCCTCGATAGGACTTACTTTTATAATTTTCCATTAGTTAAAGTCGAGGCGTTAATTTATAACTCACGGGACCAGGTAATTACTTCATCATCGCCAATTCTCTATTTACACGCTGCACATTTTTCGACATTGTGCATTTAATTTACCATTATTCATTGAGGAGTCGAAAATGAAAAAGTCCTTTTGGTGCGCAATGCTTGCCATGCTATTAATTTCAACCAGTTGTAAGTATGACCCCGTAAGTTATGCCAAAAAGAGCATTAACAATATCTTAAAAACCTTTTCAAAGGGGGCCATCGAAGCAAACGATGCAATGGTAATCTTGGATAACGATCTCGCTTTTCAAAAGAAACTTGAAATTATCAAAGCAGCAAAGTCAGTTTTAAGACTATCTTATTATATTTTTAGTAACGATCATTCATCGGCGTATTTAACTGAAGAACTCATCAAAGCTGCCACAGAAAGGAATGTTAAGGTTAAATTATTAGTAGATATGCATAGTTCCTATAAAAATCTCGATCATTTTTCAATGCTAATGCAAAAAGGCCAAGGAAATATAGAAGTACGTTTTTATGGTCGACCTGGCAGCACAGTAATGAAAGATGCTTTCTTTTTAACAACTGCATGTAAAAAAGGAATTAGTAAAAACAAATGTGGAAAAAAGAAAATTGCTTCGATTGATAAATATTTTAAGGCCCACGACACTACAAAAGAAGCTCGATTAAATATTTCAAATAATAATAATGGTCTTTCAGGATTATTTCTTTCAGGGCTTTACGCAAAAGATGCTGAAATAATGACATCGGCGGTTCTTACTGGGCAACAACTCGACATCACAAAACTGAAAGGATCCTCCGAAGATCCCATGACAGATAAAGAAAAAAATGGTTTGAAAGAATTTGCTAAAATTTGGTGGCAATCGAAAACGGCAAATGCCTCCTTCACCGGCCTATACGATCGATTAAAGCTAAAGTTTGCCTTACTAAAATATTATGATGAATTAAATCCCATCTATGCTGCTTTAAATAACCATTTACCGGCCGGTGGAAAAAATCGTAAACAGGCAAAAAAAGAATGGACCCATTTAACCGACTTTGCCCATCACAAACTCATTATGGCCGATGACAAAGTCATGCAATTGGGTGGCCGCAACGTCGAAAACTCTTACCATATGAAACCTAACTCATTAGTCGATAAATATTTATTTATGGATACTGATGTTTTTACTCGTATTAAAAAAAATGGAAAGGTTATTACAGATACATTTGATAAACTTTACAATTACCAGTCTTTAGTTGCAACAATGCAAGAGGTAAGAACCTTTGCCCCGAATGATCAACAAGTTAATAAACTTCTGGCAGCAAAATTTTGCTCATCAATCAATAAAGAAAAAATGCTAAAAGAATATGAAAAATGTTTATCTAAACAAAAAGAACGTCATTTAAAAGAAAGAATGGCGGATGCCTTCAGGGAGATGTCTAAAAACGCGGCGACATATGCAGCGGCCTATAACCCTGGAAAAAATCACCCGTTAATCGAAGACCATGTTTCAAACTCTGGCCTGGGAGGTTACTTTAAGATTGCAGATGGCGCAAAACTACATTATTTAGAAAATGTTCCGTACACATTAAATAAATCAGGCCGGCCAAGTAGTAGAATCTTTGGAACAGAATTAAATAATAAGTCGATTAAATCAAAAGGGATTCATGGAGTTTGGAGCTATGAATTCTTAAAATCATGCGAGACGTCGCGCAAAGAAAATAGAAATATCAATATTATGGTTAACAACGCTTACTTTTTCCCTTCCGCAGAACTTCTCTATACCTTCGGCAGAATGATCGATGGTACATTTGATTGTAGCAAGGTAACCGTTAATATTATCTCAAACTCGGCAAAAACAACTGACCTAGGCCCGGTAAACTTATTGGCACAGATGTCCATGAAGGCCTTTTTTACTGCTGTAAATTATCCAGAAGTATCTCAATTTAATGCTGGAAAAGTAGCAACCTTTAAACTTTTTGAATATAAAGAGCTCTCGGCGAATAAGAGCGGTAAAGCGGGATCATTACACACCAAAGCTGTTGCTTTTGATAAAAGTCTATTTATAGGATCTGCCAATAAGGATACTCGAAGTATTGTAATGGATACGAATAACGGTTTTTATATTACGGGTGATGAGAAGTTAGTAGCAGATTATAAATCTTTATTAAATAAATCCATAAAATCGGGCCTTATCTATGAAGTTGCCGATAATAGTGTGGCCAAAAATTTATACCAAGTAGCTCCATCTAATATGATCATTGACCAAGGTTGGAGCGAAATTTATAATAAATATATAAAAAATAGAAATATGAAACAGAAAGAAATTGATTCTATAAAGAAAAAATACATCGCAATTATGCGTGCGGTAGAATCCAATACAAAGAAAATCATCTATGGCAAAGAACGCACCGTTGATGATGGTATACTTGACAAACAGATAGGCGTTACTGCTGATCGGGAGGCCATGAGCTACTTCAACCTCATTACTAAAGAGCTTTAATAAAAAGTGGGGGGTGGGGTTTTTACTGCCCCCCCAAAATTGCCATCCTCGATTCTTACAATAAAAGAAGTGCGGCAGTTCAGATATCTTGCAGAAAATAACGTTCTTTTGGCCTGACCCATGAATAATTTCCGCGCTAGCGCGGGAATTTAAGCAAAAAAAAAAGCCACTCGAATGAGTGGCTTTTTTTATTATAATAAAGGGTGCATATTGCTATTCTCACACCAAGTCCCCCTGGCACTACCTTCGCCGCTAGAGGACTTAACTTCCGAGTTCGAGATGAGATCGGGTGTTTCCCCTCCGCTATCTACACACCCAGTTCGTATCTAGTTTACTAACCACCTTCTTTAAGATGACTACTAAACTAAAGACAAACTCGTGTCTGACATTAGATTTGTCAATCGGTTTTACCCAATCAATCGTCCTTAGACAATCAAAAAACAAAACCAGATAAAAGACTTATGAACCCGTATTAAAATTAAAAAGCAAAACGACAATTTAGTATTGGTCAGCTCAACGTATTGCTACGCTTACACACCCAACCTATCAAGCTCGTGGTCTACAAGCTGTCTAATAGAAATCTTATCTTGAAATGGGCTTCCCACTTAGATGCTTTCAGCGGTTATCCCTTCCGAACTTAGCTACCCGGCGATGCAGTTGGCACCACAACCGGTACACCATAGGTTCGTCCAACCCGGTCCTCTCGTACTAAGGTCAGATTTCCTCAAATTTCTTACGCCCACAGAGGATAGAGACCGAACTGTCTCACGACGTTCTGAACCCAGCTCGCGTGCCGCTTTAATTGACGAACAGTCAAACCCTTGGGACCTGCTCCAGCCCCAGGATGCGACGAGCCGACATCGAGGTGCCAAACCGCGTCGTCGATGTGAACTCTTGGACGCGATCAGCCTGTTATCCCCGGAGTACCTTTTATCCGTTGAGCGATGGCCCTTCCACTCGGAACCACCGGATCACTAACGCCTGCTTTCGCATCTGCTCGGCTTGTTTGCCTCGCAGTTAAGCTCCCTTATGCGTTTACACTCTACAGCCGGTTTCCATTCGGCTTGAGGGAACCTTCGCGCGCCTCCGTTACTCTTTAGGAGGCGACCGCCCCAGTCAAACTGCCCACCAGACATTGTCCCCCGACCCGATTAGGATCGTAGGTTAGGATTCCAAATAACATAGGGTGGTATTTCAAGGTTGCCTCATCGTACACCGGAATGCACGGATCAAAAGCTCCCACCTATCCTACGCAATGCTATTCGAAAACCAATGCCAAGCTACAGTAAAGGTTCACGGGGTCTTTTCGTCCTTCTGCGGGTAGCGCGTATCTGCACGCGCACTCCAATTTCGCTGGGTCTCCAGTTGAGACAGTGGGGAAGTCGTTACGCCATTCGTGCAGGTCGGAACTTACCCGACTAGGAATTTCGCTACCTTAGGACCGTTATAGTTACGGCCGCCGTTTACTCGGGCTTCAATTCAGAGCTTCTCTTGCGATAACCCCTCCTCTTAACCTTCGAGCACCGGGCAGGCGTCAGTCCATATACATCCTCTTACGAGTTCGCATAGACCTATGTTTTTGATAAACAGTCGCTACCCCCTTTTCACTGCGGCCCCCGATAGCTACATCAGCAAGTGATGTCACCGTCAAGGGCGTGCCTTATCCCAAAGTTACAGCACCAATTTGCAGAGTTCCTTAACTGGAGTTCTCCCAAGCGCCTGAGAATTCTCTTCTCATCTACCTGTGTCGGTTTACGGTACGGATTAATTAATATCTCCTTGCGAAGCTTTTCTGGGAAGCATAGAATCACAGACTTCGGGCCAGGCCCTCGTATTCACGTCTCAGAGTTGATAGCGTCCCGGATTTACCTAGGTCGCCCTCCTACTCGCTTAAACCACCATCCGACAGATGGATCTGCTATCTTTCTCCGTCACTCCTTCAAGTCAAACGACATTAACCAAGTACAGGAATATTAACCTGTTGCCCATCCACTACGCCTTTCGACCTCGTGTTAGGATCCGACTAACCCTGGGCGGAGTCACCTGGCCCAGGAACCCTTAGATTTTCGGCGGGAATGATTCTCACATTCCTTATCGCTACTCATTTCAGCATCAGCTCTTGTGATACCTCCAACGCTCCTTACGGTACGCCTTCATCGGCAAACACAATGCTCTCCTACCACTCAAAATTGAGATCTTACTCTATCTTCACAGCCTTTTTCATTTTCACTCAATCGCCGCACTAATGTACGCCTCATTCCTGAAAACGAAAAAAACTGCGAATCTAGAGCAAGCTTTCAATTTTTCTTTAAAAAAAGAAATTGAGTCCATAGCTTCGGTACGACACTTTAGCCCCGTTACATTTTCGGCGCAGGATCACTAGTCCAGTGAGCTATTACGCTTTCTTTAAAGGATGGCTGCTTCTAAGCCAACCTCCTGGATGTCAAAGTAATCCCACAACCTTCTCCACTTAGTGTCAATTTGGGGACCTTAGCTGATGGTCTGGGCTCTTTCCCTTTCGACAACGGACCTTAGCATCCGTAGTCTCACTGCCTTGCTGTACTTAACGGTATTCTGAGTTTGATATGGTTTGGTAAGTCGGTAAACCCCCTAGCCAATTCAGTGCTATACCCCCGTCAGTAATACAAGACGCTGCACCTAAATGCATTTCGGAGAGAACCAGCTATCACGGAATTTGATTGGCCTTTCACCCCTATCCACAAGTCATCCCAACAGTTTTCAACCTATATGGGTTCGGTCCTCCACGAGGTTTTACCCCCGCTTCAACCTGCTCATGGATAGCTCATCCCGTTTCGGGTCTACGACATGCAACTAATCGCCCTATTAAGACTCGGTTTCCCTACGGCTACACCTTCAACGGCTTAACCTTGCTACACATCGTAACTCGCTGAATCATAATGCAAAAGGTACGTGATCAAGCTTTACAATAGCCCTCTCACTGTTTGTAAGTATATGGTTTCAAGTTCTATTTCACTCCCCTTATCGGGGTTCTTTTCATCTTTCCCTCACGGTACTTGTCCACTATCGGTCAGTAAGTAGTATTTTGCCTTGGAGGGTGGGCCCCCCGGATTCAAACAGAATTACACGTGTTCCGTTCTACTCAGGATACAATCCCAGCTCTATCTGTTTCGGATACGAGACTTTCACTCTCTATGGTCACACTTCCCAGAGTGTTCTCCTACAAATTTCGCCTTGATGACTGTCCTACAACCCCAGCATGCACGCATGCTGGTTTGGGCTCTTCCACGTTCGCTCGCCGCTACTAGCAGAATCTCAATTGATTACTCTTCCTGAGGGTACTTAGATGTTTCAGTTCCCCTCGTTCGCTCTACATGGCTACTTTACTCACCATGCAGTTACTATTGTTTCCAATAGCAAGGTTACCCCATTCAGAAATCTCCGGGTCAAAGCCTACTTGACGGCTCTCCGAAGCATATCGCAGTCTAATATACGTCTTTCATCGCCTCTTACTGCCAAGATATCCACCATATACCCTTAGTAGCTTTTTAATTCTATCTTAGGTATTTTTTTGATTACACTTGGTAATTTAAATTTAATTAAGAAAACAATTATATCAAATATAATTGCTTATACGGGTTCTCGTCTTCTATCTGATCCTGTTATTTGATTATCAAAGAATAAATTTTTTATTAAATCTAAAAGCCTTTCATTCGAAAGAAGTCTAAATCTAATAAAAAATGGTGGGACTGGATGGATTCGAACCATCGACCCCGTCCTTATCAGGGACGTACTCTAACCAACTGAGCTACAGTCCCAAAAATTTTTTATAATCATTCATCTGCGTTGTCGCTACGCTCATCAGTCGATCGACGTATGCTACGCATACGACTCACTCCTTCTTCACTAGGCTCCTAGCATCTGAACAATTCTAAAAAATTTTAATTTTTTAAATAATTCCATCCTATCTTGTCGCTACGCTCATCAGTCGATCGACGTATGCTACGCATACGACTCACTCCTTCTTCACTAGGCTCCTAGCATCTGAACAATTCTAAAAAATTTTAATTTTTTAAATAATTCCATCCTATCTTGT